>ENA-UENT01000335-UENT01000335.1-marine-metagenome-genome-assembly--contig:-NODE-335-length-32559-cov-10.124301_pt1 | contig 32559 bp, 23 predicted proteins | sample MGYA00237879_ERZ529330 | MGnify/ENA primary metagenome ERZ529330 (study PRJEB26372, sample SAMN05368345) | marine metagenome | biome: cultured habitat; feature: ocean water; material: water; isolation... | reverse complement strand
AGCAAAACTTGAATTCTCATTAAACCTCACGTTAATCTACATAATCTGTTATGACCAGCTACCCTATGCCCACTTATTCAGGCCCCACATCGAGGTGTAGCAACAGCCCAAAAAGCAACTCACCGCTATTACAGAATCCCCACATTACCCATCTTCCCGCCCCGATTACCCATCATTTTGCCCATAATCTCCATATTTTCGACGGTTTTTACCCACAAATAGAAATGAATGCTACTGTTGACCGCAACTTTGGGGTAAACAAATTAAAAAGCTATGAAAACTATTTTTGAGCAATTACCGTCGAACGTTACGGTGGGTATTACGAAGGAAGACCTTCAGGCGGCTTTTGAAGCTGCTGTCCGGAATGCTATGCAGGAGCTGCAAGCACCAGCAAATGAGCCGGAGGAGGAATTGATGAACTTCGACCAGACTTGCGAATTTCTTGGTATCGCCAAGAGCACGGGCTACCAAAGGGTCAACCGGGGAGAATTGCCTCACTTCAAAAAGGGGCGTCGCCTGTATTTCCGTAAAAGCGAGCTGGTGGAATATATCGAATCCGGCCGACGCAAAACGCGGAAGGAGCTGGAAAAGGCGGCGCAGCTATACCTCTCTAAATCCAGGTGATTGCCGCAATCATTGTAATTAAGGGCAATGGGCTGCCCTGTACCTTGCGAAGCTGAGCCCTTCCCCTATTTCAACAAGGCAGAAAACCAAAAATGCTCCCCGGGAGCAGTGGGGGACTATTGCCCTGCTCCAAAGAGCAGCATCTTTCTCAAACGAAAAAAGCCCCGTGCTTTCAGCGGCGGCGGGGCTTTTAAAAAATGACTATTATGAAGACCAAAGATAATAAAAAGACGGGTGCCAGTCCAGTCCGGGATATCTGTTTTATCCATGAAAAGCCAAGGCAAGCCATTGAACGGCTGCAGGTGGTTATAGCGCAAAAGGAGCAGTACCTCAGGCGCCGCCCCTCTCCGTTTATACAGGATCAGTTGCAGGTCTTGTATGCTGTAGTTGTTGATATTGCCGAAGGAATGAAGGACTGTACAGTGGCGTACAATGAGCTGGCTAGTGCCTATACCTTGAGCCTTTATGAAATAAACGCGCTCCGGTTTGCGCTTCCTGAAAAGCGCTCGTCTTTGTGCCTGGGCAGGGAGGTCTATGCCCTTCGGCATCAGGTGAAGCATAAGCGGATTCCGGACTGTAGGGTGCCAGATCGGATTAGGGAGAAAGCAGAGCGTTTTGAAAAACGTATGGCGCAGGAAAAAACAGTACACAATGGCTAAAAGTTATCTGGAAATTGTGGAGACTGCCAGATCGAAGATGAAGGGCGTTCCAAAGCCATCTCCGGTCGTGCCTGCCTCTCCCTTCATCGGCAAGCCCGCTTCCAGGTGGATGGAAGAAGCCGCTCAATCTCCCGTGCCCAAAATGCTGTTCGACCAGTTGTGGTTTGAAGGCGAGCTTTGTGTGCTGTACGCTTCTACCAATACCGGGAAATCAATCCTGGCCTTTCAGATTGGCGTGTATATCGCTTCGGGTATGCCTAATACTTATTGGGCTATGTCGGCCGGGAAGCAGACAGTGCTTTACTTTGACTTCGAGCTGTCCCCGCGGCAATTTACTAAGCGGTACAGCGAGGTGGAAAACGATCGGTATGTACATCTGTACAGGTTCCCGGAATTCCTCCGGCGTTATGAGCTTGGCGAAGTGGACCTGCCGGAAGAGGTGAGCATGGTGGATTATTACATCGAAGGCATACGCAAAGAAGTGCAGCAAACCGGGGCGAAGGTGGTCATTATTGATAACATCACCTGGCTAAACCATCGCCTGGAGAAGGCTTCGGATGCCGGCGGTTTTATGCAAAAGCTCAACAAGCTGAAGCGGGAAGAAGGGCTGAGCATCTTGCTCATCGCCCATACCCCGAAAAGGGACGCTACCCAACCCATCACCATTAATGATCTGGCAGGCAGCGCCCAACTCATGAACTTTATGGACAGCGCCTTCGCTATTGGCTGCAGTACACAAGACCCCCAGTTGCGGTACATTAAGCAGATCAAGGTGCGGGAGTGCGAGAAGGTGTATGGGGAAGATAATGTCATCATCTGTATGCTCGAAAAGGTGGGGAATTTCCTGCAGTTTACCTTTCAGGACTACGGTTCAGAACGGGAGCACCTTCGCGACTTCAGCGAAAATGATAAGGCACAACGGGATGCAGATATCCTGGAACTGTACGAAGCGCTCAAAAGTTACCGCAAAGTTGGCGAACAGCTGGGCGTCAGCCACCAAACGGTCAAGCGGGTGGTAGACCGTGCGAAAACTGAATCTGAAACCAGGGGCTCGACTGATGACGATGAGGATCCGCCCTGGTAGTGTAACGTAACATTTGGAGTGTTACAGGGGGTGACATTGATGTGACAGGGTGTAACAACCGTGTAACAGGTGTAACGCTGCGTGGCACTTGTTACAAGTTACAGTCCCGCCCTCCCGCCAGCATAAGCGACACCGGCTTTGTCAGTGCGGGCAGCCCCGTGGAAAGCTCGCCAAAGCAATAAAAACAACTAAACATGTGTAAGTATTTAACCTCCGAAATATGGATAGGGATCTACTCCTCCCACCAACGCTGCCTCGAAGCTTTACAACGTCTGGGCATTGCCTCGGAGCAATCAGCCATCAGCGAAGAAGAGTACCTTCGCCTGCTTGAATACCGGCTAAACACTGCCAATGGCGAAAAGCAAGCCGAAGTTGAACGCCGTATGGCGCGTTTAACAGGAGGCACAGCAGCGTTAAACCCAGCAACGGCAACGTTGGAGCCCGTACAGCCTACGCCGCCTCGTTTGATCCGGGCCATACAGTTCGTAGCGCACTGGGCCACCTCGGAAGCCATTGTGTTTTGTACGCTCGTAGGGGCCATTGCAATACAAGTCCACCACGTTGCCCACCTCGTACACCGAGTAAGCGATGCCGATAACCTGTGGCTGGGCTATGTCTTCGGCAGCGTTTCCGAAATTACCGCCCTTATGCTCACCGTTCATCAGGCTAAACGCAGCATGTTGATTGTGTTCGCAGTCGTACAGTGCTGGATCAACATCCTTTACTATTGCGAACTTCCGGATTTAACCATCAAAATCACGCTTTCCGGCCTGATTGCTTTCGTGATCTACGCGTACAGCGACTTGTTTGCGGTGATTCAACGTAAAAAGTCCTTAGTTAAATCTTAAGCTATGGTTGTTACTAAGGGACAAACGCCTGTTAAACCCAAGCCGCCTACCCTGGCAAAAGCCGCCTTAGTAATTTTGGTCGCCTTATTAAGCCTGTACGCCGCGTACGCAATTACTAAGGACATTCCAGGCTTATCCCCCGAACGGCAAGCCAAACTCAACCGGGAACTGGAAGAGCTCGAAAACGCCGAACAATACGTACTAAGGGCTGCCCGGGATGGCTGGTACCCCTGCTACAGTTGTCCGGGAAAAAACCGTATCTTTCTGCACAAGGACGAGGTGTGGAAGTACGGCGTAACCCGCAAAGGTGAGGCTCGCCGCTATGGGCGCTGGCATATGGAGCAAGGGCTTTATTACTTAATTGAGTACGAAGGCCCGCTGTAAGAATGCCTCCGCCGCGAGAAAATCCAAATTTACAGCTACGCCTTGCTGCCGGAGAATCTTCGCCGCAAACCGCCGCTAATACGCCCGACCGGTGCTTGCATCCAGACATTCATCGTCTGGGAAACAAACGCGATACCTAATGGAAGATGTCACTACTAAGCAGTTTTATTTTGGCCTCATTGCTTATGATGAGGACCGGACTATACCTATGGAGGTCTTATCGGCTCTGGAAGATAAGCTCAATGGGGAGGTGGATTTACTAAGCCTGGATACGCCGCTGCGTAAATTGTATATCACGGTGGACCTTACCGTTACTAAGGAAGAATCAGCCTTTTTTACTAAGGAAGAAAACGCGGTTTTGGAAGTTGAGGTGTTACTAAGCCGGGAAGGATGGACTGATGCAGAGGGGTTTGAGGAAGTGCTGCGACGGGCGCTGCGGGACGGGCTGGAGGGGTTGCCGGAAGAGGTGCTTAGTTATTTTTGAAGCCCAAGCCTTTTCCTCAGCGTATTATAAGAGATACCAAGTACCTCAGCCGTCTTCTTTTGATTGCCGCCCTGTGTTTCAAATACACGTTGCACATGCTCCTGAATAACATCCTCCAGCTTTAACGAAAAGGAAGGGTCAGGGCTCACAATCCAATTCGGTAAATCTGCCTTAGTAGGGGTACGGTCAGGGCATAGGGCATATAGCCGTTCCAGTATGTTTTCCAGCTCTCTGATATTGCCTGGGAAAGGATAGGCCAGGATGAGGTCACGAATCTCCTTAGTAAGTTCCAGGGGTGTTGGTCGTCTGAATTGTGCTTGTTTTTCCTTAGTAAGGAACTGAAGTAGTTGCGCTTTCTCCTGTAGGGGGTAATCCTGAAGCTCGGGAAGGCTAAGGTCTGTCACCACTAAGCGGTAGTATAGGTCCCAGCGGAATTCCCCTGCTTTGCAAAGGGCACGAAGGTCTTTGTTAGTAGCGGAGATAAACCGGACATCCACAGGTTTAGGGTGCCCGCCAATTGGCGTAACCTCTTTTTCCTGTAATACCCGGAGTAACGATTGTTGAAGATGAGGAGAAATGTCGCCAATCTCATCCAGGAAAACGGTACCGCCGCTCGCGGACTCAATCAGCCCTTTTCGGTCCTCCTCTGCACCGGTGAAGCTTCCTTTCTTATAGCCAAACAATCGGGATTCCAGCAGCTCGTCACTAAGGGCTGCACAGTTGATCGGGAGGAACGGGCCTTTCCGCCTTGGAGACTCTCGGTGAATATACCGGGCAAGCAGTTCTTTACCGGTTCCGCTATCGCCGGTTATGAAGACGGTGGTATTTGCGGCGGCAGCTATCCGCTTCGCATGGGCATACACTTTACTAAGGGTGTCCGTCATGCAAAATCGCTCTGGAAGGGTACTCCCGGCGCCTTTGTTTTGAAGTTGTTCCCTGATCACTGCGCTAGCCGTAAGGGCGTCCCGCTTGATGCGGACTTCCAACAGCTCAGGCTGTTTTTGTTCCTTAGTAAATTTTTGGGGTCTAACCTGCAATAAACGGGTGTTCAAATTCAGGGTGAGATGGGCAAGCACCCACGCGGTTTGCATAGCCGGAGTGCCGGGGGAAATGAAAAGGTCTATTTGGTCATCGGCATGCTCAAGCAACAAGGGTTCTATCCTTGATTGAATGGCTTCCAGGCTAATCACATCAAAGGGGGCGTACCATTGGGGATAAACACGGTGCTTCGGAAAACCTTTTCTAAGGGCGTCAAACAGGTGCATGGCGCGAGTGTCCTGCTCTTCTTTGGCACTGTAAAGCAAAATATGCCGGTCGTAGTCCTCATAGAAGTGCCGGTGAAAGCTTATTGTCGTGCCCGCTTCGTTTACGCCTTCACTTTTTAGGAAGTCGTGTCTGGTAGCTATCCAAGAGATTAAAATTCGAGCCATGTTGTTCAGAAAATGAATAATAAAATCAGAAAATGAATACTTTGAAGCCTAAAATACAGTAAAAACAGGCAAATGGCAATTGGCACTGTTTTTTCTACTTTATCGATATAAATCAATGATACCAGATGACGCTAAAGGATATAATCAGCCGCCACGCCACTGCCGATGACCCCAATGGGCTTTTACTTCTGACGCTCCCGACCGGCTTTGGAAAAACGTACTACGCACTTCAATACATGAAGGAGCAGATTCAATTAGCGGACGGGCCCGGGCAAAACATCTGGTTTGTGACAACCCTCAAAAAGAACTTACCCGTTGACGACCTGAAGGCGCTCGTGGGGAAAGGCCTCTTCGATCAGCATGTCCTGCAGGTAAAGAGCTATGTCGATCTAGTCACGGACTACATTCAAAAAAATGGTGAGCTACCAGAGCACGCGAAGGAAATCCCCCATGCCAGCGAGATGACGAAATGGGCCATACAGTATAAAGCGTGCCCAAAGGATGCATCCCCGGATTTCAAGAGGTATCTGTACGAAAACCTGAGCGAAGCAGAACGCCAATTCCGCAATGCGCTGAAGGCTTATCTGAAGCCTAAGCTCAAGGGACAATCTGAGGCAAAGGGCCGCCTGAATGAACTTCGTTCGGACAAGAATCTAAGGTGGGTGGAAGAGCTCTATCCGATTGTTGCCGTTTTCGAAAAGCGCGTATTCTTTTCTACAGTCCGGAAGTTCTATACACAGTTGGATACCATTATCGGGCCAGCCGTACAGATCTCGACATCCGGGATTGTAGAGAACAGCGTCGTTTTCATCGATGAGTTTGATGCCAGCAAACAGCATATTCAGGACGCGATCGTAGAACACACAGAACGGTACACTCAGGATATTTTGGGGCTGTTCGTCAGGATCGCCAGAGGGGTGGATGCCCGTAGTTTGCCAACATCCCGCTTACGGCCGATGATTACGGAACAGGAACTGAATTATTTAGAGGACAGGTTTGAGCGCTTAAGGGCAGAAGCGGAGGCTATCCGCTCCGGATTCCACTTTGACTATCATTTTCTGCTCCGGTCGGCAACAGCGCAGGACCGTGCCTTTCTGTTCCACGACTATCGCTATCATACTTTTGTGGGGGACAACCGGGCTTACCTGAAAGTCGAACCCCACCAGGCAGATGCCACCAATTATATTCATACGCAGCCGGAGCCCCCGGAGACCGAGCAGGAGAACCTCCTGTTTTTGCTCAACAAGCTTAAAGGGTTCATTTGGATGTTTGCCTATTTCATAGGGGATTTGTCCAGGGTATACCAAAGCGTTCATAGTAAGCGGCCCGAAACCGAGGAGCGCATGTCGTCTGGTAACGCCATCCGTACCTGCCTGGAGGTTTTTGATATCAACGACGTGCCCACCCACCGTTTTTTTGAGGATTTCATTACACAGAGGACTTTTTCCGCAGGGCTGAGCCGGGGAGATTTAATGGATGAATCGCCCCTGGGGCAAGGCTTTCGCTACTTCGATCTGCTCAACAGTCAGGCGCATGATGCCAACACCAAGCTCCGTTTTGCGGATACCCTCACTACACCTGAGCGCTGGATGCTGGGGCTTTGTCAGCGGGCTTTAGTGATCGGCATTTCAGCTACGGCGGGATTCGATGCCCCTCTGTCCAACTATTCGCTGGCGTTTCTGCGTGCTCACCTCCAAACCCGTTTCTATGCGCTGCGGCCTGATGAAGTCGCTGCATTGGAATTGGCATTTCGGGAGCGTTATGCTCAAGCGGGCCGCCATAAGATCAGCGTAGAGGCGGTAAGCTGTCCCGTGGACCGGGCGCTTGCGCTTAAGGCGCTATTGCCCGGAGCAGGTAAAGAGGTTTATAAAACACTTGCCCATCAACTGCCGGGTGATGAGGAAGCCTACGCTACAAGCCGCTATATCAAGCTGGGGATGGCTTATGCCCGGTTTATTCAGGAAGAGGATTGTCATTCTTTTCTTTGCCTGCTCAACAAGCTGCCCCGTAAAGGGCAAAACGATGACTTCACTGAAGAAGTGCTCATAAGTGTACTGACAGAGATTCGGATATGCTACCTGAATGAGACGGAGGAAGAGGCAAAGCAGGAAGTGTCCTCAACACTTTATATCGTGGACAGCAGTGGGTTTGAGCATAACTTTGAGCGCATTTGCGAGCACTTGAAAAAGGGGCATGACGCTTTTGTCGTATCCACCTATCAAACTATGGGGGCGGGGCAAAATATTCAGTACGAGCCGCATCCCGGGCAGAAAGTCGTAGCCGTCAACGATTTGGAGTACGGGGATGGGAAAAAAGACTACGATGGTATCTATCTGGAACAACCGACCCACCTTTTATCCTATTTCAGAAGCGGGGAGGCCATCAGTGATACCGACCTGATTCATTACCTTTTTGAAGTCGCTTATCTGGAAGCCGGGGGTGCCATAAGTCAGGAGCAGAAAAGCGCGAGGGTCCGCTATATCTTCGGGCGTAAGCTGAATAAGTATGCGGTACTCAACAGCGGGTCAGTCCGGGAAAGCGAATCGGTCGTTGCTCATTATTGCCGGGTGATCATTCAGGCGGTAGGGCGCTTGTCCCGTACCCGGCTAAAGCCACCGGTTACGCATTTGCTTTACGATCAGAACCTCGCACGGTACCTCAACCAATTCAGCGCAGAGGGGCATTTGCTGATACGGGAGTTTGAGGCCCTGCAGCAACACGCGCAGGTGAACCAACAGGGCCATCCGGCTGACCCGGCTGAGAAGATCCGCAATCAGAATGTGAGCACCTCTATTCAGACGGCGACTTTGTTAAGAAAGCTGGCCCAGAGGCGTATCTGGCAAGAAAGCGAGATTGCTTTTTGGGAAGGTTTGAGGACATACGTACTGAAAAACCCCACCGCTTCAAAAGAACGGATCACGGGGAATGGTTTGATGCGGTTCTACCTCGCTCATCCCGGGGGTGAACGGCTCAGGATGTACAACTATCAGACCCGCAGCGATTTCAAAAACGACCTTTCCATTTCCTTTAATCAGGAATCCGGAAAATCTGCCTCTGAAGATGCGGCCCGCCTTCCGGAGCTCATGAAGATCAGGACGATCCAAATGCTATTCGAGCAGAAAGGATACGCGATGGAGTTCCAACCCAATGAGCGCATGGTATCCCCACCTACCTTCCAAAATATCTATTTGGGCGCATTGGGAGAAGTCATTGGGGCGCAGCTGTTGGAAAAACACGGCATCTCCTGCCGCCCGCTCCCTCCGGAGCACTATGAGCGCTTCGATGCGGTCACAGATAATGGAATATACCTGGACTTTAAATACTGGGGTGCAGGCACACGGGTGGATGCCCGGGTACAGAAAGAGAAAATAAGGAAAAAGCTGGAAGAGGTTGGTGGCAAAGCAGCAATCATTGTCAACATCGTCTCCCCCGCTCCTGATTATCAGCCGGTAGCCGGAGAGGATGGCATCATTGAAGTCCCGGGATTGTTAGACCTGAGCCGGGGAGTCGTGCTGGAAGAACACCTGCAATTTATCCACGATAAAATTATGAAGCTATGAACCACTTGTATTTCAACGCCTTCAACGTCATGCCCAACTATCGGGAAATCATGAAGAATTTCACCATTCTTCGCATGCGGCGCAGAGGCGAGCATTGGCTCTCTTACGAGGATATCGGTAATTTCCTGGATGACCTACCCGATAACTTCCGTGAAGTTTTACAATCCGCCTGTTTCCTGCAAGGAAAAGATGCCTTTTTGCTATTCCGAAGCGCCGATGCTTTTAGCGGGAGCTTTTTCGGTGTGCTGGACACCGTAAGTAAAAAACATGACTGCCATATTATTCCCGTAGAGCCTAATAAAATAAAGTCGAAACACAAACTTTTCCAATTATTCCTCAATGCGGCCCCCAACTCCGCCCGCCACCGATACCGCTACCACAACGTCACCGGGCGGCTGTTCATCACTTCTGCAGACCGTGACTTTGTCAACAAGGCTGATCAAAGCAGAATCGCAATGGAAGTAGAAGTTAAACCAGACTTTACCATACAGTTGCATACCCGTACATTCACTTCCCTCAGCCGGCATGAGGACCTCTCTCGGGACAAATATTGCAGGCCCAGTGAAAAAGAGCGGAAAAAACTATGGAGCAAAGAACAGTTTCTGTTTGACCCCGCCACCGACCGGTTCAAACGCTACAACAAAGTACTCGATGGGGACATACCGCTAAAAGACCGCTATGTGAATCGCCGCCCGAAATGCGCAAGGCTGATAAAGGGCAAAAAGAAAAAGAACCGGATCGATTTCTTTTCTCTTAACCCAAAGGAGTACAGCACCACCAAAATCGCCCTTTTCAACGAACTCTACTTTGAGGCTTTTCTGCCTAAGTTTCGTGACTACTTTGACGTGCAGCAGGTGTGCAGGCCTGAAACCGCTGTGGAGTCGGTACAATTTGAAAAATCGGCTGCCGACCGTACCGATGTGCTCCGGAATGTGCCTGTAAGGTTGATCAATAATACCATTGATGCAAAAGCGGAGCAACAGTTCAAAGCTGCTTTGCGGGAACACTTCGGGCTGTCTGCCCGGTCGACCCGGCACGCTGATCCCGGGGCAATCAACTTTGTCATGAACAACGACATCGAGCACTACCAACGGCATAAAGAAGATAAAGATCGCTATGAACAATTTAAAGCCACGCCGGAATGTGCCACCCAGCAATTTACCCGGCAGGAGTTTAAAGGAGCGGGAAATAGCAAAGCATTCATCGCCAAGCTCGTCACAGAGCTGCACTTGAAATACGATATTGCCCGAAGCCAAATGACCGTGTTCGACTGGGGAAGGCTTCAGGCCTCAGGTACCTGGAGCTTTGTGCTTAAGGAAGAGGAAGATCAGCAGGAGCCTGTTTTCCACTTTCTATCCATCCATCCGGATGGGCAGATGAAATTCAGCAGCCTGACCAGAGACCTGTTTACGGAAGGTTTTCATTCCAAACTGACCGCCATTTTTGACAAGCACCCCAGAGGAGGACAGTCTATAGAAGGTGTCATTCTTGATGATGGGGGCAACCTCAATGTCATTCAGCAAACGGGCCGGCGGGCATTCCCCAACCTGGAGGGCATCCACAAAGAGATAATGGCCGGCATAGAGATTGAAGGCGTTGAGGTGCCGGCAGGTGACGTGAAATCGTTTACTGCGCAGTACCTGAACACCAACGGAAGTGAAACCGCCCTGCCGGACTTGCAGCAATACCTTGCCGGTGTTCAAACAGGTCAAACCGTTGCACTGACGGAGTTGAAGCGTTGCATTCACGGTAAATCGCCGGTAAAAAGTGACTACGCCAAAGCTTTCCATCGGGCGTTTGGCTACTGGCTGAAGCACCCTTTCAAAAGCAAAGAAGCGACAGACCGCTATTCAAAAGCACTGGTCGATTTGCATACTTACGAAGAAGACGGGGCACTGTACTACTGGGCCAATACCCGGATGAAAGAGACGAAGGGGCAGTTTCCAAACGGGAATGTGGTACGTAAGCTAAAGCCGGTGGACAATAGCCGTTTACTCAGTGACTTCCTGCTGGAAACCCTGGCCGTGAACTTCGTCCGCATCAACGCTCCCACGGTTTTGCCCTTTCCGTTTAAATTGCTTCGGGAATACGCGAAGATGGCTGAAAAACCAGACAGCAGTACCCTCCCTGATTTGAGCCAAATCTCTTTTGATTAGCGGCAATTGACTATATTGGGCGGCACAAAAACAGAAGCAAATGGCTGCGTCCCGTCCGTACAGACTGTCCTTTTCCGGTGCTGCCCTGCAGGTGGAGGAAAGCATCAAAATCGCACAGTTGTACGCTGATCTAAAGGATTGGGAGGCTGTACAGGCAGAGGTGGTTGGAGAAAATGCCCTGCAAAAGAATCAGCTGAAAACGACAGTGCGGTCCTTCTATGAGGTGCGCACCCGGTTGAAAGAGATGACGCCCTTGCAAATAGAACGGCTTGCCGAAGGCACCTTCACTGAGCAACAGCAACTGCTCTGGGTGGCGGTGTGCAAAGTCTACCCGTTTATCGGGGCATTTGCACTGGAGGTCCTGCTCAATAAAATTCAGGCCTTCGAGTATATCGTGCACGAGTCGGACTATACGGAGTTCCTGGAAGCGCAGACGCTCAAAGAGCCCAAGCTGCAACAGGTCAGTGATTCGACCTACCAGAAACTGCGCTCCCGGCTTTACCGTATGATGGAAGAAGCCGGCATCGTTAACAACCGGGAGGAGCGGGTCATTACACCACCGGTAGTGACCACCTACGTGGCCGAGGCGCTGATTGACGAAGACCCTAAATTGTTGCGTTATTTGTTAGTCTCCGACCGGGATATCAGGCAATTTATCAACCGAATAAAGTGATGCAAAAGGAAAATATTTCGGAAAAATTTGAACACTACTACCAGCAAATCCAGCAGGATGCCTTCCTGAAGATGGAGGCGATTGGCAATGAAATCCCCTTTTACATCGCCCCTTATCCGGCTACGCAGGAAAATGAAGTTGTCGAAGCCATTGGTGCCCTGCAAAAGCGGCTGAAAAATTTGGACATCGATACATTGGAAATTAACCTATTTGATTTATCTTTAGAAATCATTCAGCAGGAAGACGACCTGGAAGACGTTTTTGAGGAGGAAACACAAAGCACGAAAGCCGAGTTTCTCGAAATGATGCAGTCCATTCTCGATGTGGAAACGGAGATGATCCCGGCCATAGACCGGCGGATTAAAGCCAGGGCGCATCAGGTGCTTTTTATCACCGGAGTAGGGCAGGTTTTTCCTTTTATCCGGTCGCACAATGTGCTGAATAACCTGCAGCGCATAGCAAAAACAGCTCCCACTATCATGTTTTTCCCAGGGGCCTACGTCACTTCCAGAAGTGGTTCTTACTTGCGTTTGTTTGATACCCTGAAAGACGATAACTACTACCGGGCGTTCAATCTCGATAATATCAATCTGTAATCGCTCTAACCAACTCAGCAGGAAATATGACCCATTTAAAAGACATTTTCAAGCAGGACATTACCCGCCCCATTGAGGGGGTCATCAAAGCCGACGACGACGAGCACTTGCTCCGGGAAGTCCGGGAATACGTCTTCACGGATGAAGTCCGTAAAAAGCTGACCCAAAACTTCATTGACTACTACAACGACTACGCGGGTATCAATGGCGTATGGATTAGCGGTTTCTTTGGTTCCGGTAAGTCTCACCTGCTTAAAATGCTCTCCCTGCTGCTGGAAAACCGTACCCTCGACGGGCATCAGGCAGCAGATTTGCTATGCGAAAAAGTGGATGACGCCCTACTGAAAGCCGAACTGCAGCGAGCGGCGGGCATCCCTTCCAAAAGTATCCTGTTTAACATCGACCAGAAAGCCGACATCATCAGCAAGGACCAGGAGGATGCCGTCCTGTCGGTATTCGTGAAGGTCTTCAATGAAATGCAGGGCTATTACCCGAAGCTGGGTTATGTGGCGGAGCTGGAGCGCGACCTCGACAGCGAGGGGCTTTACGAGGACTTTAAAGCGGCTTTCCAAAGTGCGGACCGCAAGGGAAGAAGCTGGGAGCAAAGGCGCAACCGCCTGAAAATGGCCGGCGACGAGTTTGCCCAGGCGCTGGCAAAAGTGAAAGGTATCGCAAAAGAGGAAGCCGCCCGCTACATCGACCGCTACCGGGACGATTACAAGGTCTCCATTGAGTCCTTTGCCATGATGGTCAAAGACTACATTGATCAGCAGGAGCCTGGCTTTCGCCTGAACTTTTTTGTGGACGAGGTGGGGCAGTACATCGCCGACAATACCAAGCTGATGACCAACCTGCAGACCATTGCGGAGTCACTGGCGACCCATTGCAAGGGGCAGGCCTGGATATTCGTAACTTCCCAGGAGGATATTGATGCCGTGGTAGGCGCAGTTTCTGATCAGCAAAGCAATGACTTCTCCAAAATTCAGGCCCGCTTCGCCTGCCGGGTCAACCTGACGAGCGGGAATGTAGACGAGGTCATTCAACGCCGCCTCCTTGATAAAAACGAGGAAGGGCTAAGCCGGCTGCAGCCGGTATACGAGGCCGAACAGAACAATTTCAAAACACTCTTCCACTTTAGCGAAGGCGGAACGGCCTACCGTGGCTACGAAAGTGATACCCATTTTCTGCGCACCTACCCCTTCCTGCCTTATCAGTTCTCCCTGTTTCAGGAGTGCATAAGAGGGCTTTCCGTACAGAATGCCTTTCAGGGGAAGCATCAGTCGGTAGGGGAGCGCTCCATGCTGGGCGTTTTCCAGGATGTGGTCAAAAGTATGATTGCCAATGGCATGCCGGTGCCTCAAATTGCCAGTTTCGACCGTATGTACGATGGCATTCAGGGCTCCCTGCTTGGCGAAATACAATCGGCCGTACAAAAAGCGGAAAAGAACCTGGTGGATGACCCTTTTCAGGTGCGGGTCCTCAAAGCGCTGTTCCTGGTCAAGTTCGTCAAGAGTTTCCGACCAACGCTTAAGCATATTGCCATCCTGCTTATCGAGGATTTTCAGGTCGACCTTCATCAGCACGAAAAGCGCGTACAGGAAGCCCTCAACCGGCTGGAATACGAAACGTACATTCAGCGCAACGGAGAGGAATATGAGTACCTGACCAATATTGAGAAAGATATAGAAAACGAGATCAAGCACACGCCCATCGATACCACCGAAGTCAACGAAATGCTGGCACAGGTGCTCTACAAAGATGTGTTCCGGGATACTAAAATCCGGTATCAGGACAATCAGCAGGATTACTCGTTTGCCCGTAAGCTCGATGGCACCCTGATTGGTCGCGATGCAGAACTCAGCCTGAATATCATCAGCCCGCAGCACGAACACTTTGGGGCACCCGCCATTCTGAAGTCCCATACTATGGCGACCAAAGAGTTAGTAGCCCTGCTCCCGGTCGACGACCGCCTGTTGAAAGACATCCGTATGTACAAACAGGTCGACAAGTACTTCCGTCAGAATACCTCCAATCAGCTCAAAGAGGAAGTCCATCAGATTTTGCAGCGCAAGAAAGCCAGCAATGATCAGCTGTATAAAAGCCTGATCGCCCGCGCAGAACGGATGCTGGGCAAGGCTACACTAATCCTCAACGGGGAGGAATTGCCTGCCCCGCCATCTTCCAATGCCCGCAACCGGGTGACGGAAGGTTTGCAGGAACTCATCAGCTATGCTTTTCCGAACCTGCGCATGCTGAAGCAGGGCTACACGGAACAGGATCTAAAAAATATTCTGCAAAGTCAGGCGGATGACCTCTTCCGGCATACCGATGAAAGCCTGAGCGAGGCGGAACGGGAACTGCTGGATCACACCTTGTTAAGCAACCGGCAGGGAGAGCGGCTTACCATCTCTGCCCTGCTCGACAAATTCAGCAAAGCGCCCTACGGCTGGCCGGAAATGGGCACCCTTTGCCTGACCGCCCGCCTGATGGTCCGCAATAAGCTGGAACTGAAAGAGAATGGTGAATTGCTGGATCAGCAAACAGCTTTCCAGAATATGACCAACATCCGCCTGCGCCCACAGACCATCATAGAGCCATTGCCGGAAGTGGATGCCCGCAGCCTGAAAGCCCTGAAAGACCTGCACCGTGAGCTTTTCAATGAGCCCAATGAAGGGAATGACCCCAAAGATGCCGCGCTGGCTTTTCAAAAGCGGCTGCGGCAGGAAGCCACGGCGTTGACGCAGCTGCTGCGGGAGCAGGACCGCTACCCTTTTTTGCAGGTACTGCAGCCTTATGCCAGGCAGCTCGATCAGCTGGCGGCGACCAACTACAATAAGTATTTTGACCAGGTTGAGGCAATTGAGGATGAGCTGATAGACTTTAAGGAAGACACGCTGGACCCCATCAAGTCTTTTATGGCCGGGCAGCAGCGCAAGATATTCGATGACATCACCCTTTTTCTGGAAAGAGGGCAGGCCAACAATCAGTACATCGATCAGGAGGAACTGCAGGCCCTAAGAATGGTAGCCGGGGAAAGCCGCCCCTACGCCGGGCAAAAAATGCAACTGGCCAAGGAGCAACTGGATACATGCAAGCGCCTGCTGCGGGATACCCTTGAATCCGAAAAGAACAAAGCCCGGGCCGTCATTCAGGAACTCCGCGAAAAGCTTTGTCAGGTCGATCATTTTGAAAGCCTTTCGGAAAGTCAGCAGTCGGAACTGTTGCGCCCCTTTGACCTGGCTATGGGGGAGATTGACCGCAGCACACACATCGCCAACCTGCGGGATTTCGTGCGGCAGTTTGAAGAACATCAGTATGCGCAATGCCTTTCCCGGTTGTATCAGATGTCTGCTCCGGCACCTGAACCACAGGCGAACCCGCAAACTGCTGCTGCTAAAACAGGGGAAGCTGCGCCAAGCGCCACCCGCCCGGTACAGCCGCCGAGGAAGTTCATTCGGGCAGCCCACATCAAGGTACGCTTCCCCCAACCTTACCTGCGCAAGCCGGAGGATGTGGAGGCCTACCTGGAACAACTGCGGGCAGCTTATTTGGAGCAGCTGGAGAAGGACCGGGATATTATGTTGTAAATTATGCTCCTGCAAGTCAAACAATTCCTAACCCTAATCGAAGCATAACCGCCCATGCAAACCACCACCCTCAAAGCCTTCGCACAAGACGCCCGCCGCAAGCTGATCGAGCAAATCAGCAACCGCCTGGAGCAGGTGCTGCGTACCGATAGCCTCGAACAGCGGGAACGCAAGCAGCAAATCGACCAGCTGAAGCGGGGGCTGGAGGAAAAAGGGAAAGCCGCTCTCGTGGAGGAAGTCGCCTATACCTGGTTCAACCGCCTGGTGGCCCTGCGCTTTATGGATGCCAACGACTACACCCGCCCGCGGGTGCTCAGCCCGGCTGATGGGGAGACCCTGCCGGAAATCCTGCAGCAGGGCAAGCGGGGGCTGATCGAGGAGGACCTGCCGGTGGACCGCAAGCGGGTGCTGCAGCTGCTCAACGGGGAGCTGCCCTCGGCCGACCCGCAGAATGAAGCCTACCAACTGCTGCTCATTGCCGCCTGCAACCAATGGCATCGCGCTATGCCCTTCATGTTTCAGCGCCTGCAGGACTATACCGAGCTGCTCGTGCCTAATGACCTGCTCAGCGCCAGGAGCATTGTTCAGGATGTGCGGGAGGGCATGTCGGGCACCGATGCCCAAAATGTGGAAATCATCGGCTGGCTGTACCAGTTTTATATCTCGGAGAAAAAGGATGCGGTGTTTGCCGCCAAGGGGCGGGTGGCCCCGGCAGACCTGCCGGCCGCCACGCAGCTGTTTACGCCCCGCTGGATTGTGGAGTATATGGTGCAGAATACCCTCGGCAAGCTGTGGCTGCAAAACCGCCCCAACTCCGGGCTGCGCGCCCACATGCCGTACTACATCGATTCCCCGGCGGCACAGGCGACCGACTTCCTGCGCATCGAGAGCGTGACCGATATCCGCTTTCTGGATCAGGCCTGCGGGAGCGGGCACATCCTGCTGTATGCCTTTGAACTGCTCACCCTCATGTACGAGGAGGAAGGCTACGGCAAAAGCGAAATCCCGCAGCTCATCCTGCAGCACAACCTGCGTGGTTTTGAGATCGATGAGCGGGCGGCACAGCTCGCAGGCTTCGCCCTGATGATGAAAGCCCGGGGCTACTATCGCCGGATTTTCCGAAAAGAGGCCCGCCCCCACATCCTGCAGTTTCAGGATTTGCCGCTGAGCGCGGAGGAGACCGCCGAAGCCCTGCAAGCCTGCGGGCTGCAACCGTCGGATGCCCTGCGCACGGATTTGGAGCACCTGCAGCAGGCCACCAACCTGGGCTCCCTGATACAGCCGCAGGCGGATGCGGCGGAAATTGGGCAGGCGCTAAAAGCAGTAGCGCAGGCCCGGGCTACCAATGATGTCTTCCTGCGTACCCGCTTGCAGCACCTGCACACCGCCCTGCAGCAACTGCAGGAGCTGGGGCAGCAGGTGCACTGCGTGGTGGACAATCCGCCCTATATGGGAGGTGGGAATATGAACAAGGCACTGGCGAAATTCGTCAAGCAATACTACCCGGCGAGCAAAAGCGACCTCATGGCTTGTTTTATGGAAAGTGGCTTGGCTATGCTGCACCCTGGTGGATACCTGGGGATGATCAATCAGCATAGCTGGATGTTCCTGAGCAGCTACGAAAAGCTGAGGGAGCAGCTCATTCAGGAGGCTTATTTTGATACGATGCTGCACCTGGGCCCCCGTGCTTTCCCGGAAATTGGTGGCGAAGTGGTGCAAAGTACAGCGTTTACCTTCTGCAATATCCCGCCCATGGAAGAGGAAGGAATCTATCTGCGCCTGACCGATTTCAAGTCGGCTTCTCAAAAGGAAGAGGAGGCTGTCGCTGCTATTGAGACTGGAGATGCCTCCGAATTATGGTACCACGCCCGGCAGCAAGACTTCCAAAAAATCCCGGGCAGCCCGATTGGGTATTGGTTGAGTGAGGATGAATTAAAGCTATTTCGCTATATGAAGTTAGGCGAAGTAGCAGTTTCAAAAGGTCAAAATATTACAGGAAGCAATGCTAGGTTTATTAGGTTTAATTGGGAAGTCAGTAAAAATCGTATATCAAAAAATAAATGGGTAAAGGTTGCCCGGGGTGGAGGATATAGAAAGTGGTTTGGCAATGTAATTGACGTAATTGATTGGAGTGATTCAGCTAGGAATCACTATAAAAAGGATAAGATATCTCGAATTATCGAAGAAAGGTTATGGTTTAGAGAAGGGATAACGTGGTCATATATTACTTCCAGCGTAGCTTCTTTTAGACATTTAGATACAGATCAACTATTTGAAAAAGCAGGGACGAGCATTTTTTTTAAAGAAGAAGTTTCGATAATCTCCATACTAGCTTGGTTGAATTCTCAGGTTGTTAAGTCGCTTCTTCAAGTCATTAATCCCACATTGAACTATCAAATTCGGGATATCATTTCGCTACCAATAGAAGATAAGATGGTTTTTGGAAGGTACAAAGAAGTTGTCAATTTAGCGTCTGAACTTATAAGATTTTCACAGGAAGAATGGGAAAATAGAGAAACGTCACCTGAGTTTAAAAGCGTATCATTGCTAAGGTTCTCAAACGAGACAATAGAAAGCGCTCTTACTGGTTATAAAGAATATTGGTTATCAATGTTAAGCCAGTTCAAGGAAAATGAAAATGCGTTAGACTCATTCTTTGTTAAAACCTATGGTCTAGAAAACACCATTTTTATTGAACAAAATATATGGGAACCATCGATCTTGAGTGAAGAGTTAATCCCAGAGGGAAACTCGTTCCGATTATCTACAAATGAAGTCCTCGCCCAGTTTATCAGCTACGCCGTAGGCTGCATGATGGGGCGCTACAGCCTCGATAAAGACGGGCTCATCCTCGCCAATGCGGGGGACGGGCTGCCCGAGTATTGGGCTAAGACCGGCACGAGCCCCGACACCGCCACCTTCCTGCCCGATGAAGACGGCATCATCCCCCTGTTGGCCGAAGATTACTTCCCGGACGATGTGGCCGGGCGCTTCCGCCGCTTTCTGGAAGCCGCCTTCGGCCCCGAGGCATTCGAAGCCAACCTGCAGTTTGTGGAAAAAGCCCTCGGGCGGGACATCCGCAGCTACTTTGTGCGGGAATTCTACAAAGACCACCTACAGCGCTACAAGAAGCGCCCCATCTACTGGCTCTTCAGCTCTCCCGGCAAGCACTTTCAGGCCCTCGTGTACGTGCACCGCTACCGCCCGGATACCGTCAGCCGCCTGCTCAACGACTACGTGCGCGACTTCATCCGCAAGCTCGAAGCCCAGCGCATCACCCTCGTCGAGATCACCCTCAAGGCCGACGGCAGCCCCCGCGAGCAGACGCAGGCCCAAAAAGACATCGATCAGATCGACACCATCCTGGAAGACGTACGGCAGTACGAGCGCGACATCCTTTACCCTCTCGCCGCCCGCAAGCTCCCCCTCGACCTGGACGACGGCGTGCTGGTCAACTACAACAAGATGGGCCGGGCCGTCCTCACCGTCACCAGCCTCAACGATGCCAAAGCCCGCAAAAAAGTGGAAAGCTTTGACTGGGTGGATTTTGACTGGGGGGTGGTGGTGTGAGGGGGATAATTAATTGATTTCTAACCCCAAAAAACATAAGTTAACATGACAAAGACACGCATAACCATTTTATGGAGCACTCTACTTTTACTGTTGATTAGTCTGAGTTCTGCTTCCGGGGCTCAAAATTCAAAAGAAAAAGAGGGAGTTCCGGCTACTACTGGAGAAGAAGACCGGTCACTGGCAGTTTTTATAGTAGATGTCAATACGACCCACCTCCGGTTCCGGGAAGGGCCTGGGCAGGATTATCCCGTTATTGGCAAGCTTTACAAAGGCGCTAAAGTTATTGGGAGCAAGCATGAATACGAGCACAACCAATCCGATTGGTTAAAGGTCAAACAGGAGGGGACGGAAAGGATTGGATATGTGCATAAAGATTATATCAGCCCATATAGCATAGATTACTACGTCAAATTGTCGGAGGAGTACTTTCCCCTGCGGGTAGGGAACTATTGGATGTATCATGTGGAGCCGGTCACTCAGGATCTCTGGGAGTATGATCCCAAAAAGCTAAAGATAACCGACCGAAAGACCGTTACACACGATGGGGAGCAGGCCGAAGTCTATCTGCTAACCTCAGAAGACGATAAGCTGATTAAGCTTTGGGTGGAGCTGTTGGGTGCAGACGGAGACGATCAAATCAGTCTGTCCGATAATAGTCCGGCGTATAATAGCTTTGTCCGAAAAGGCGGCACCGTATACCTTGGGAAGTATGATGGGCAGCTGGAGCTTGGCCCGGTGGTATTTAATCCGGAAAGCTTTGTTCTTCGCATGTTTGGAGGCGAGGGGAGCCTATCCTATCTACACGAGAAAGATTTTGAGGATATCCGCTACGCGCAACGGGGCGAACGCGTCAGCCCCAAATTTCCAATCTGCCAGTACAAGTACCTCTCTGATGACCTGGGCGATGAACTGCACCACGAGACCCGCGCTGTCTTTGCGAAGAATATGGGGCTGTATGAGATAACTTCCAGTAGTGATGCGCTGTCGGGGTTGATACTTTTGCAGGCGAAAATTCTTGATAAGCCCGAAAGAATAGATGAGGATAACAGGTCTAGTCGAGCCTCTATTGATGGTGGTAACTCGGTATCAACTGATGATGAGCCTCAGTCTGAGGAAAAAGGTTTTAGTAGCAAGGAGGAGGAGCAAGTAGGAATAGATGACAAAGAAAGTGTTGGCGATTATCGGATATCATTGATTAGAGACAATTGGCTTTATCTGCTAGGTTTTATTTGGATAGTCGCTTTAATAGCGGGGCTCGTAAAAGCCAATGTTTTTTCTTTTAAAATTAGCAAGCCTGCGAAGATTAAATCACTAAAATATTTTGTCGGGGCAGCTTTTATACTAATTGTCCTTTTTTTATGGGCTGATTTTCCGGGCGCTCCTAGTAAAAAAGAAATAAAGGGAACAACGAATGCAACCTTACTTGTAGGAGAGTGGGTGGGTTTTAGAGAAGGAAATACCGACTACGTTGTTTATCGTTTAGATCGAAACGGGAGCGGATCATTTGATGCAGTAACCCGAATTGGAAAAATCGAAGATGAAAAGATTAAGTGGAAATTGTCAGGCAATCATCTTTCTTTAGAATTTTCAAATTTGTCTGACCTGAACTCCGTATGGGAAATCAAAGATATTAATTCAGATGAACTTACAATAATCAATGAGGCAAACGGAGTAAATGTGTTGCATAAAAAGCATGCATCAAATCATAAGTTACTAGAAAGGTTAAGTTCATACGAGCGAAAGCAGAAAGTTGAAAAAAAATCTTATTCATGCTTTCCTCCTACGTCGACCTCAGGAGCAAAGAGCTGTTCTCAAGGTACATGGATTTCGACACCTAGAGGTTCTCTTTGGCTAAGGATAGAAATACAAGGTAACTATTACAAAATGTATCAGGCGATTCCAAGCAAAGGAGACTGGGGAGATGTTTATGATCAAGGTAGTTGTGAGTTTGGCTCTAGTAGGTTTAGCGACACTGGGCAGAAATATTTTTTTGCGAAAATTAATAGGGCAAGAACTAAGGGCTTTCCCGATATGAGAATCATCTTCCTTGATGATGGTCGGTCAGTCGTAGATTGGGGAGCATCTAAACACTTAATAAGGAAAGGAAATTATGATCCGTGGAATTAGATGTTTTTCATTATTCTCTTCTACTTCTTTCCATCTTTAATCAACGTAAAGCAAACTAACAGTTATCTCTAAATGGACCTAACCTGGCTGGACAACCTCTTTGACGACCTCCCGGAAGTGCCCCAACAGCGGAAGAACCTGATTGAGATATCGGGCTTTCCCCGCTGGGAAAACGTAATCAGCAACTTCCTGAGCTTCTACTTTGACAAAGAAGAAGAGCATGGCTTTTCCACGCTGTTTCTGGAAAGCCTGCTGAATGTGTATGAGCGTAAATTGGAAGCTGATGTCAATACACTGCGGGAGGCGCTTCGTCGTTCTCAGCCTATCACAGAAAAAGAAATCACTACAAAAGACGGTAAAAAGATCCATTTCGTCTTTTCGGAAGACAAGCTGGAAGAAGATGACTCAAAGAAATCTGCTCTGGAGCATTTACTGGTGGTGCACGAACACAAGCAAAACCAACAAGCAAGCTTCAGCATCTTAAAAGAAGAAATACAAAGTGCCGAGTACACGGTAGAGCGGGAGCAAACCACAGAAAATGGCAAGCGGATTGATCTCCTCATTCAGGATGCCCCCCTTGAGACAGAAGATGAGAACGACCCGCCAACCCCGCCAAGCTGGGCGATCATTATTGAGAACAAAGTCTATGCTCCCCTCTACAATGATCTGCAGGAATACTGGAATAGCGTACAGGCTGATCAGAAACTGGGGATTGTACTTTCCATCACAGGCGCTGATTTAGCCACGAAAGCCCCCCCGGATGGCTATTACGTCAGCATACTGCATAAAGAACTGGCAGATGAGGTAGTCCAAAACCTGCACGGCAGTTTTCTGGAATCAGACGACCGCCACCTGCTCTTCCTCAAGGAATACATTGCTAACATCAATTCTTTTTACCTGAACCCTAACTACACAATGAGTATGGAAAAACTTTTGAATATATTCCGAGCAAATCGGGAGGAGATAATTCAGCTTAAGCAAAAAGATAAGCAGTTATTAGTCTATGTATGCGAGGAAGTCTTTAGAGCAATGCAGAGGTTCGGTTATCCTCCGCGCCCCTGGAAAGCGAATAATCGTAGGCTTTTTTACTTTTCTCCTGAACACTCCTCAATCAATAAGGAAGATCACGAGGTGGCGAGTATGTTTCGGTTTTGGATAGACCTGGGTACTGTGGTTCTCGCTTCTGAGCTGGATATATACTTTGAGCTACATACTCCTCAGAATACTCAATACGGTGATGCGGTAAGGGAAAAATTAAGGGCAAAGGAAATGTTTGATACTCCGGGTCGGGGTATTCAGGAAACCAACGGTGGCGGTACGGGAAAGCTCCATTACCACATCTATAAAATCCACCTGGACTTAGGAAAAGCGGAAGGAGCCACTTTGCAAGAGCGGTTTGAATACGCTATTAAGAACGCTTTTTTCAATCATGAAAAGCAGTATTTTCAGGCGGCGCTAGTTGCTTTAAAGGAAGTATTGGCAGAAAAGGAGTAGCCGTTTCCACCATTCCGTGTTGACAATGAAGGGTAAAACTATCATCTTTACTTTATCAAAACCCGCCTCGCCTCTTCCGGCTTTCACCGGAATGCGCATGTTTGGCGGGTTTTCTGTTTTTTGCTGGTCACTACCTATACCAAGAGGTTTCCGGGCTAACGGAATGTTGCTTTAGTGGTCCGTCTATTGATTTGAAAGGCTATATCGTCTGAATACCGGCCGTTTCACAATAAAGCGTAACGTTTCAGCGTCTTTGGATACCTGGATAAAGCCTCATATAAAACAGATTTATGCACACAGCGCGGATGTTGAAGTTTAGATGGATTCTTGTATGGATCGTGCTACTCACTGCTGTTTTCCAACATGCGAACGCCCAAATCCGGTCTGAAGCTGACGTGATCAGCCGGATCGCCCGGCATTGGAATTGCCGGGAGGAAGTGTCTGTTCAGGGCGGGCGGGCAGACCTGGTCACCGCTACGCATGCCTTTGAAGTAGAGCGGGCCAGCAAATGGAAAAACAGCATTGGCCAATCTCTATGGTATGGGCTGCAGCTCAATAAAAAGCCAGGCATCATTTTGATTATCGAAGACCGCAGCGACTACAAATATGGGATTATGCTGGGTTCAGCCCTTCAGTACGCTGGCCTTTCTGACAAAATTGATGTATATCACTATCCGGATGATTTCAACCTGTCGGGAAGTTCCGGCACATCCGGTCGTTCATCATCGAGCTACGGATCGTCCTACAAGTCTCCCTCCACTTCCACGGGTAGTTACTGGATCAGCTCAACCGGTAAGCGCCATAGCAGGGGGTGCCGCTATTATCAAAACTGTAAGGGGCGGTCAGGGAGTAGCCGGGAGGGCGCAGCCTGCAAAATTTGTGGGGGGTAGCCTCCGGGAACTGCCGAACCCTTATCGATGTTGGTCTGGGTATGGAAACTTACCCTGATATTCCCAGCTTCTTTGCAGAGCAGGGCCCGGAGCCTATCGAACGCTTTGTGAGCCTGGATCTGGACCTTTCCCAACGGATTTATACCCTTCTGCAGGAGCGGAGCTGGTCGGAAAGTGATCTTGCCCGGGCATTGAGCATAACCGAAGCAGAAGTCAGCCTTCGGCTGGGCGGTACTTATGACTGGCGGCTTCGGGAGGTGGTGGAATTGGAGGTGGTGTTGGGCGGAGCTTTGATCGAAGTTAAGTCTGCCCGATAGCATAACAAGCAGACATTGCAGCCTTATAGCTCATCGAAAAGCTCACCAAAGTATTCGGAGGGAGCGGTGCGTAGATCAAGGTAGCTGAATGGTGCAAGCCCTTTCTCATTAAGAAAGTTACATACGGACTGGCAGTTGTCATCTCTCCCGATGAAAAGTGTAGCCTGCTCTGCAGCTGCCTGGGCAAAGAGTTTCGTGTCGTTAGGGATGACCACCCTGCTGCTAACGCTCACGGCTCCTTTTCGTCGGGCTTCATACGCTGATTTGGCAAATTGTGCAGCTAATTTAGCGTGATCATAATTGAATGGCAATAGCTGTAGGGAACGAAAAGGGAGGGTCTGAATGGGCGCACCAATTCCGTATTCTGCAACTACAATAGTAGAGGTCAGCAATACGGCGTTCTCTTTTGAAAACCGTTGGAAGTAGGCACGTGCGTTGGCGTGATGTTCATCAGCTTTGTTCGTGAGCCGGATGAAGAAGCTGGTATCCAGGAAAATCTTTTTATGCTCACTCATAACCCCGCACAGATTTTAACCAGGCGTCGGGGTCCCCCGTTGATTCCCAGTGGGGTGTAGCCTCTGATATAAGCCGGTCAAGATATTCGGATTCGGATTCTTCTTTTGAGGCATAATCCACAAATTCCAGCAGCGTAGCGGATTTGGGGTCGAAGGCTCCGGACCCTACGTTCTGGCGTATACGGATACGAAGGGTATGCTGTTTATAAAGCCGGTTTTTATCATCCTTAGCAAGCTGGGCCTCAGAAGCCTGAACGATTAAAGCGCCAAACGTGGCATCGTTTGTTTCCAGGTGAATATTCGGTTGTTTTTTTCCACCCATATTAGTGATCTTGCCCGTAATGTAGTGCTCCGTTTCTACCCAGGCTTCTTCCGGGGCATCCGCCCAAACGGTTTCTCTATTGATTTTAAGAGCGGGCTCGTCGGTGGTCGTACCAAAGGAAATATCAAATCCTTCTTTTTGCGCCAGTGTATCAAAGTAAGAGAGGGCAGCGGCCTGCTTAGGCGCTAAGATGGACTTATTAAACGTTTTTTGCACTTCGGTGAGTAATGCTTGTGTGGAAATGACAAGCATCGCAGCTGTGGTAAGCTTTAGCAATACACTGCCTTCTTCGACTTCTACAAGAATGTTAGGCCTGGATTTGCCGTCGGGAGCAACTAAATCCCGGCTATACTCCAATGCCTTGATCAGTTCATCGATATCAAGATCTTGTGGCCGCAACGACTGTTTGTTACGCTCACCGGTAATTTGGACTTGAAGAGTTCGCAGGGCTTCCATGTGCAAAAGCGGCTTGTTTTCCTAAATTAACGATAAAATAGAGAGAAAGTGTTGCTTTAAAAGGCTTTTTTCTAAAGCCCGGTTGGATGGCAAGCTAAGACTGTTTGGAAGTTGGTCCATCTTTTTGCTGCGCCTATAGCATGGGTTGATTTCTGTTAAAAGTGCGCAGGAGTCGGATGTTGATCAACCCTTCTTTATCACATAGATTAGGACAAACGCATTAAAATCCGCCTCGCCTCTTCCGGTTTTCTCCGGAATGCGCATGTTTGGTGGGTTTTCTGTTTTTATGGGAGATTGGGCACCCTGAAACTAATTTTAGTTGTTTTTGTTGCTATATTTGTAAGTCATTTACAAAATAGAGTCAAAAAATGATCCTGAATTTCAGTTTGCAAAATTTTGGGCCCGTCCGGGAAGAGCAGGTGCTTACCTTTGAGGCAGATAAATCAGACCACCTGGAAGATCACTACGTCATCCAAGCGGGCGGGTACCGGGTGCTCAAATTGGGATTAATATACGGGGCGAATGCTTCGGGTAAAACGACGATTTTAAAGGCTTTGCACTTTTTGCGCAAGCTGGTTTTAGAGCCCGAGGATAAAAAGACCGGAGAACTGGAATTTATCCCCTTCCTTTTTGATGAAGAGAGCAAAAAGCAGCCTGGTCGGTTGTCCATTGATTTCATTCATAATGAGGTCCGGTACGACTATGCGGTGGAATTTAACAGCAGCGCTGTTGTCAGTGAGCGGCTGGATTTCTACGCGCCTAAGAAAGCCAATGTCTTCAAACGGAAAACAGACCTGGAGCATCAGTTTACAGAGATCACCTTTGGCAGTAAAATCAAAACCGATGCAGCGCTGAGAAAAGCGTTGGAATCCAACACCCTTTGGAACAATACAGTGCTGGGAGGCTTTCTGAAGATCAATGCTAAACTTCACGAGTTAAGCGAAGCCGTAGCGTGGTTTGAGGAGTATCTGATGCCTATGGTCTACACTAAAACCGAGCTGGATGACTTCGTTACCGCAAGGATTAAGGAGGGAGCAATTGACAAGGCAACGGTCGTCAGTATCCTGAGGAAAGCGGATTTCAATGTATCCGATATTCTTTTTGAAGATAAAGAATTGCCGATTCCGGATGGTTTGATCGACTTTCTGGAAAGCCAGATGAAAGAGCGGGCAAGCGGTCCTGCTAAAGCATTGAGGGAAAAGGGCAAGATCACCTCGGTTGATGTGGAGCTGCAGCATACGGTAGGAGGGGCGCAGTTCCGTCTCCCCTTCGAGATGGAATCAGAAGGGACCAAACGGTACTATGGTTTTGCCGGTCTGCTGGCGTTGCTGCTCAAAGACGGGCATATCATACCAATTGATGAGTTGGAGTCCTCTCTGCACCCGGACTTGTACCTGCACTTCATCCTGTCTTTTTTGATCAATGCTGAAAAATCACAGCTGCTGGCCACCACCCACTACCGGGAGTTATTGGATAACCGGGATGTTTTCCGAAACGACGCCATTTGGTTTACGGATAAATCGGAAGCCGGGGCTACCGAACTCTATTCTTTGGCAGATTTTGACACCTCTGTGGTACGGGACACTTCGAATGTGCTGAATGCTTATAAAAGTGGGCGATTGAGTGCAGTGCCTAATTTGGGAGATTACTTCATTGAGCTAAATTAGGGATATGGCCAGGGGGATAAGGAAGAATGTAAAGGCAATCGTTTAGATATCGGTTGGTGTGCAATATCTAATTGCACGGGGCTAAGGTTTTCCCTATTTTCCTTAGCTTAGCACGGACTACAAAACCCGTGCATGAATAAAATAGAGCATTCCCTTAAGCAGATTTTCGATAAGGAGCGTATTGTCCTTTGGTATGGCGGCAAAGAAGCCGTGGAAATGGAGTCCGAGTTCAATGCAGTCGTGCTGCCTGAGGTCAATAAAATTAAGGTAGAGCACGATGAATTCCGGACCAAATACCTGGTCCTCAGAAAAGCGCCTAAGGAAAAATTCCTGCTTTTCTTTCCCTATGCCCGTCCGGAAAATGAGCATAACTGGCTCCTGGACCTTTGTCTGGCCAACCATGTCTTCACTACGGATGCCTCGGCTATGTATCTGCAGGAACTGGGGCTGGATATGGCATTCAAGCCATTGGTGTCTAAGCATATTGCATTCTTTCAGGCCAAAGACCGGCGGGCAGCGCTGCAGCGGTTGACCCGACCGGCGGAGGAAACGCCGCAGCGTTATGCTCAAAAAATCATCGCTGCTACCCTGGGGACTCCTCCTGATGCAGAAGCTATGCTGCTGGAGTTGTTGTCAGAAGCCGCAGAGGGGCAGGAACAGCCCGGCTTTCAGGATCTAGAGAAATATGCATTATTGCCGCCGCTTTGGGAGGCGCTGCGCCGCCGTTTCGGATATCAGCACGAGTCGCCTTCCATATTGGATGTTGCCAAAGCCCTGTTTCAGACAGAAACAAGCCCCCTGTTGGAGCGCGAAACGCCAAGGCTGAATAATGACGCTCTGGTATTCATGAAGCGCTGGAAGGACAGTGCCTCCAAAAAAGAAGCCTTTGAGTGGTTCTCCCGCCGGTTTGCGGAAGAGTGGCATGTACAGGACTGGGTTATGGACAGCCCTGTACAAAACCTGCTCGATTACGATACCTATGAAGCCTTCGATCAGCAGATACTCCGGCAGATAAGGGACAACCTTCTTAGTGATCAGCCCGACTACAAAAAAATGCTGGGGTATATCAGCCGCCGCCGCTTCACCTACTGGGCGGAAACGTATGAGGCGCACTACAAGGCGCTGGAGCATGCTATTCTGTTCCTGCAGGATCAGGAAAAATTAGACCTGCATTTCGATGACGCCCCGGATGCTGCACAGCGGTACAGCAAGCAGTTGTATCAAATCGATATGCGCTACCGCAACTTCATCCTGAGCTTTCAGCAGGCGGGGGAACAGGGGCTGCTCCTGGAGTTGCAGGAAAAGATTGAGCGCTTGTACACCAATCGCTTCCTGCTCAGGCTGGGTGACCGCTGGCAGGAAGCCCTGGGCAATGCCGCCGGGTTGAAGCGGCTCGGTATTCGGCAGCAGCGGCACTTTTGGAAAGAGGCGGTACAGCCCTTTCTGGACCGCGATAACCGGATCTTCGTCATCATCTCAGATGCCCTGCGCTACGAATCAGGGGCAGAATTAACGGACCGGCTGATGCAAGTGAGCCGGTTTGAGGCTAACCTGGAGCCCATGGTAGCGGCAGCACCGACCTATACTCAATTGGGGATGGCTGCGCTATTGCCTCATGAAAAGCTGGAGCTGAAGCCGGACGGGGTGGTGTGGGCAGATGGCGTGAGCACACAGGGCACCCGCAACCGGGATAAAATACTGAAGCAGGCAGCACAAGGGAAAGCAATTGCCATTACAGCAGCAGATTTCAAGAAAGCCGCATCCCCTTCTCACACCGGACGCAAATGGGTAGCGCCCTATCAGGTTGTGTACATTTACTCCAACACCATCGATAAGGCGGGCGAACAGGAGGAAGAAAAAGTCTTCCGCCGTACCGAGGAGGAGTTTGAGCATATCATCGAGTTGCTCACTAAAATTGCGAATATCAATGGTAATAATGTCCTGATTACGGCCGATCATGGATATCTGTATCAGTACACCCCCATCGCGGAGAGTGACTTTTCCAACGTGAAGGTGCAAGGGGATATCCACAAGCAGGACCGCCGCTTTGTATTAGGGCAGGGATTATCGGCGGAGAAAGGCGTTACGCTATCGGCTGCTGCCGAGTTAGAGCTGGACGGGAATCTCGAAGTGGCCTTTTCCAACTCCGTCAACCGCATGCGGCAGTCTGGTTCCGGCAGCCGGTACGTCCACGGAGGGCTAAGTTTACAGGAGTGCCTGGTGCCTTTGATCCATTTCAAAAAGACGCGGAACAAGGCAGACGAAATCAGAGGGGTGGATGTGGAACTCATCAAAACGGTGAGCCGCATTACCACCTACCAGGTTGTACTCTCCTTCTATCAAACGCAGCCTGTAGGCGGCAAGGCCCGTCCACGCACTTTAAGGATTAGTTTTGTAGCGCCTTCCGGAAAGCTGATCTCCGATGCACAACAAGTTGTTTTCGGCAGCACGGCCACAGAAGAGCGTTTAAGGGAGCAGAAACTGACGTTCCAGTTCACCCAGGAAGCGGAGCAGTTCCAAAATCAGGAAGTTTACCTCCGGATGGAAGACGAGTCGGGCAGCCGTTACCAGGAGTACGCCTTCACCATGCTGATCGCTTTTGACAAAGACTTTGATGAATTTGACCTATGATACCTACACTAGACGAAAAGATTAACGAGCATTTTCCCGGGCGTGTGGTACGCAAAGACCTGACCGCTAAAGTCAAAGGCAATGCTGTGGTCCCGACTTACGTATTGGAATACCTGCTGGGGCAGTACTGCGCTACGGACGATGAAGCCTCCATTGAAAAGGGCGTCGAAAATGTGCGCAAGATCATCAACCGGCACTATGTGCACCGGGAGGAAGCGGAGCTGGTCAAGTCCACCATCCGGGATAAAGGCAATTACCGGATTATTGACCGCATCACCGTAGCACTCAATGACCGCCGGGATGTGCACGAGGCCTCCTTTACCAATCTGGGGCTCCGCAAAGTGGTCATATCAGACGACTGGGTGCGAAAGTTCCCAAAGCTGCTCACCGGTGGCGTATGGTGCCTGATCGATATGGCTTACTTCCCCTCTGATGAGCGGGATGCTACGCCCTGGCTGATTGAAAAAGTCAAGCCAATACAGTTGTCCAATTTTGAATTTGAGCAATACAAGCAGCAAAGAGCCCGGTTTACAACGGAAGAGTGGGCTGATTTTCTGATGCAAAGCATTGGCTTCAACCCGGAACACTTCGGGCAACGCAATAAGCTGCTGCAGCTCACCCGGCTGATCCCTTTCTGCGAGCGCAACTACAACCTCATAGAGCTGGGGCCAAAGGGAACCGGTAAGTCTCATATTTTCTCAGAGTTTTCGCCTCACGGCATGCTGATTTCCGGAGGCGAGGTCACAGCCGCTAAGCTGTTTGTCAACAACAGCACCGGCCAGATTGGCTTGGTCGGTTACTGGGATTCCGTTGCCTTCGATGAGTTTGCCGGCCCGGACAAGCGCATCCCCAAAGGGCTGGTGGATATCATGAAAAACTATATGGCCAATCAGAGTTTTAGCCGGGGCAGGGAGTCAATGGGGGCAGAAGCTTCCATGTCTTTCATCGGTAATACCAAGCGGTCAGTGGCTTACATGCTCAAGCATTCTGATTTATTCGAACAACTTCCTCCAGCCTATTACGATACGGCCTTTCTGGATCGCCTGCACAGTTATCTGCCCGGTTGGGAAGTGGAAATTATCCGGGGAGAGATGTTTACCCAGGGCTTTGGGTTTGTGGTGGATTACCTGGCGGAGGTACTGCGGTACATGCGCACACTGGACTACTCAGATGCCTACAATGCTTACTTCAAATTAGACGACACCATCACCACCCGTGACAAGGTAGCCATCCAAAAGACCTTTAGCGGACTCATGAAAGTATTATACCCGCATCAGTCGTGTACAAAGGAGGAGGTCAAAGAGCTGTTGGAGTTTGCCATCGAGAGCCGCCGCCGCGTCAAGTTACAGCTCATGAAGATGGACGAGACCTTCCGGGAGCGGGAGGTGCGGTTTGCATATCAGGATTTGGAGACCGGCAAGCGGGTGGAAGTATTCACCCTGGAAGAGCTTCAGTATAATTTAGTGCGCCAGATGTCCGAAGAGGAAGAAGAGACCACCACGGCTGAAGACCAAGCTACTCCAGGCAAGGCACCCTCAGCCCCTGAGCCCGAGGAGCAGCACATCGTGATCAAGGAAAACCAAAAAGGCGTCAGTTATCAGCGGCTCTTTGCACCTTATCTCAAAGGCGCCACCGAAATACACCTGATCGACCCTTACCTCCGGAAATTCCACCAGGTCAAAAACCTAATGGAGTTTTGCGAAATGCTATACCGGATCAAGCCGGTCGGTGATGAAATCCGGCTAAAGGTATTCACCAACGCCGAGTCAGGGGAGAAACAGGAAGCGGACAGCCTCCTCATACAAGTCCAGGCTAATCTTCAGGGCACCGGTATCGATATGGACTACGAGATCGAACCACAAGGCACCCAACACGCCCGCTCCATAGAAACGGACACCGGTTGGAAAATCCTGCTTGACCGCGGGCTGGACATCTTCCAGCGCTACGACTACAAGGACGCTTTCAACCTGGCCAATGCACTACAGGAGGAGCGGATGTGTAAGGGGTTTGAGGTGACTTATGTGCGGGTGGGCTAAGCAAGTTTTATTTAATCAGAAAATCTACAGATGAAAGTTTACAGGCATTTACTCTACGGGTTCTTTTTTTTCTTACCGACTTTCCTCGTCGCTCAGCAAGATACTACCAGTCATACTATCTTCTCAGTGTCAGATACAGTATTTGCAAAAAAGTTATTTGACGAAAGCGTTCTGTTGATGCAAAAGCAAAAACCGGTTGAGGCGCTTCAAAAGCTAGACTCGGCAGAGGTTATTTACACGCAGCTTTTTGGCGAAAAAGATTTTAAACTCAGCAGAGTATGGAATCTGAGAGGTCTTTTGTATGATCAGCAAAATAAGCTTGATAATGCTAACGCTTCTTATTTGATGGCTGTCTCAATAATCAAAGGCACTCTTGGAGAAAACAATCGAGATATTGGAGTGCTTTATAATAATAGATTTTAGTAAAGTTAAAAGTTTAGACGCGC
>ENA-UENT01000333-UENT01000333.1-marine-metagenome-genome-assembly--contig:-NODE-333-length-32638-cov-3.142033_pt1 | contig 32638 bp, 12 predicted proteins | sample MGYA00237879_ERZ529330 | MGnify/ENA primary metagenome ERZ529330 (study PRJEB26372, sample SAMN05368345) | marine metagenome | biome: cultured habitat; feature: ocean water; material: water; isolation... | reverse complement strand
CCTGCGGAAGTTTTACTTTACCCGCGATAACGGGCACCAATCTTAGCGGGAATGAAGCTTATTACACCAGTTCCGGAGGACTAGGCACTTCCTTGGCACCCGGAGAAGTAATTAGCAACAGCACCACAATCTTTATCTATGACGGTGATCCGGGATGTAATGACCAAATTCAGGTAGATATCACCATCAATCCACCGATCGACATTGATGATTTAGCAGACCAGATTGCTTGTGAAAGTTTCACACTCCCCAATATTACAGGAACCAATCTCACTGGAAACGAAGCTTACTTCACCCAAAGTGGTGGACAGGGCACACAGCTCAATCCAGGGGAGACCGTAACTATCACCAGTACTTTATTCATATACGGAGGGACAACAGGCTGTGAAGATGAAGAGCAAGTAACTATCACCATCACGCCGCAACCCGATGTAGCGGACCTGGCTGATCCTACCGTCTGCACCAGCTTCACCCTACCTAATATCACTGGAACCAATTTGACGGGTAATGAAGCTTACTTCACACAGAGCGGGGGGCAAGGAACTAGACTGCTTCCTGGGGAAGTGATCTCGGCAACAACGACTCTGTTTATATATGATGGTACACCAGGCTGTGAAGATGAAGAAGAATTCACAATTGCGATTGCTGGGCAACCTAGTTTGGACCCGATTGACGATGTAAATAGTTGCGGGGGCTTCACTTTGCCGGAGATTACGGGAACTTCACTCAGCGGCAACCAAGCCTATTTCACGGCTACTAATGGCGGTGGAACACGTTTTTCAGCAGGGGAAGTGATTAGCATCACCACTACTCTTTTTGCTTTTGATGGAGCTGCAGGGTGCGAAGATGAAGTAAGTTTCACCATTACGATTATTGAAGGACCTGATATTACACCTTTGGATGAGCAATTTGCTTGTTCCAATTTTGAACTACCGATCATCGGCGGGACTAACTTAACAGGAAACGAAGCCTATTTCACTGGTTCAGGCGGTAGTGGAACACGATTTGAGGCAGGAGATATCATCAGTTCCAGCCAAACCCTGTTCATATACGATGGAACGGCAGGTTGCGAAGACGAAGAAGCCTTTAGCCTGACTGTCAACCCCGCACCACAGATAGATGACATCCCCAATCAGGTGGTCTGCGAATCCTTTATTCTGCCAGAAATCACGGGTGTGAATCTCAGTGGGAACGAAGGCTACTTTGACGGGGTGAATGGCAGTGGGAATGCCTTCCAGGCCGGAGATATCGTTACTAGCGATCAGGTTCTATTTATTTGGGACAATAACAATGGCTGTAATAACCAGCAGGTCTTCGAAATCATAGTGAATGAAGCGCCTGATGTCTTATTGCTCCCAACTCCCGTCAGCTGTGCAGGAGGAAATGACGGAGTGATCACTCCAACAATCATTGCGGGCACCGCTCCTTTTACTTACGATTGGAATTTCGATCAGTTTGATGGAGAAGAAACCTTACTGGATCTTACCGCAGGCCTTTATAGCCTGGTGCTAACAGATGCCAATAACTGTTCCATTACAGCGAGTGTTACCCTAAGTGAGCCGCTAGCTATTGATCTGAGTTGTCAAGAAAACAGTCCGGTAAGCTCCCTCGGAGGAACTGATGGCATTGCCGATATCAACTTGACAGGAGGTGCAGCGCCCTATGCATTGACCTGGGACAATGGGAATACAACAGCTACTGAAACCATTGACCAAGAGGGCTTGTTGCAACTTTCTGATCTAGGTGCAGGGAATTATAGCGTGTTAGTAGTGGATGAAAATGATTGCGAGGCGAATTGTACTTTCACCATCACGGATCCCGCTTGTAGTCTGACGGTCTCTGCGACAGCAATGGATGCGACTTGCCACGATAGCAATGACGGTAGTATCCTTGTAGAATTGACTGGCGGGCAGGGTCCTTTTACCTTCAGTTGGAATGATCAGAGCTTGGATGGAACACAAAGCCCATCTGGATTAGCAGCCGGTGATTATGTGTTAAGTGTAACGGATGCCAACGGATGCGAAGTGATTAGCTCGGCCTCCGTAGCAGCTCCGGCAGCGTTGAGCTTGACAGGACTCACTACCCGCCCCATCTCCGCAACGGGACAAAATGACGGGGGTATTTCTGTAAACTACCAGGGCGGTACCCCTCCTTACCAAATTAGTTGGACAGGCGCACTGTTTGGTTCCTTGGCAGCTCCCAGTAGCGGCGTGTTCTCCTTAGATATCTTCCCAGAGGGAGATTATACGCTTACACTCGTCGATGCTAATGGATGTCAAACCTCCATTGATTTCAATATACCGGGGGTAAATTGTAACCTCAGCATAAGCATCCAAGGAAATGACCTAAATTGCTTTGAAGATCAGTCCGGACAAATTCAGCTTAGCATAGTCGGGGGTATTTCTCCTCTAGATATTGATTGGAATGTTGATAGCCTCGATGGTCTACGTTCACCCCAGGGTCTTGCGGCCGGTGATTATGAAGTGGTGGTGACAGATGCCAACGGATGTTCAGCAACTGAGACCATTAGTTTACAAGAACCTCCACTGCTTGCTATCAACTGCTCACTTTTGCAAGAAGCCTCGGCTCCTGGTGCTGCTAATGGCAGTGTTAGTTATGAAATTGCAGGTGGAACACCGAATTATATCATCGATTGGACCAACGGAAGCATGAGCGGCTCGGATAACCTTTCCATTCCGGGTACCGAAGTAATTGACGGCCTTGCTGCCGGCAATTACGAACTTTTTGTCATTGATGACAATGGCTGTATGGAAACTTGCCAAGTCCTGGTCACAGAGGGTTGTCCTACTTCAGAAAATATCATTGCCCTATCCCTTTGTGCTGGAGATAGCTTAGTAGTTAATGGAAACACCTACAATGCGGCGAATCCCAACGGACAAGAGGTGCTTGCCAATGCCAATGTCCTGGGCTGTGATAGCATCATAACGATTGATTTGCAATTTTTCCCGGAGGCCACAGCTACTATCGACCAACAGCTTTGCCAAGGAGAAAGCCTGACGATCGGGAATGCTGTCTTCGATCTAGATAATCCGAGCGGCCTTGCTGTACTCCCCAATGCTAGTCCAGATGGATGTGACTCTTTGATCAGCGTCAATCTGACCTTCCAGGCCGCGCCTGTATTTGCATTAGAGGGAGCTGGTACGATTTGCCCAGGAGAAGCAGTAACATTGACCTTCAGAGCCAGCAATTTTGCAGAACCTGTCAATATCATTGTATCCAATGGCGCAGGAGAACTCCTTCCCATATCTAATTTGACGGATGGGTCGACTTTTGAGGTAAATCCGATGGTCACCACTACTTACAGTATCATGGATACGGACGCTAGTGGAAGCCTTTGCCCGCCCGTCTTGGACGGAGCCGTAACGATCAACGTAACCGACTTAATTATCGACCTTGAAGCCACCGACTTCAATGGCTTTCAACTGAGTTGCGCTGGGGCTATGGATGGCCAGATAGCTGTTTCTATTCAAGGAGGAACCAGTCCTTACGCCTTCAACTGGAGCAATGGAGCTACCACGGAAGGTCTTCAAAACCTAGGAGAAGGCCTCTATGAATTAACCGTGACGGATGCCACGGGATGTGAGGCCATTTCAGAGATTTTACTGAGCGCTCCCACTGCTATCGAAGCGACCGTTGCTGTTGTCCCTCCCGGCTGTAATGAACAGGCTGGCCTGATTCGCATTGAAAGTATTGCAGGAGGAAGCGGCCCATTCTCTGTCAGTCTGGACGGGAATGCTGGACAAATCATTACAGGCCTACCCTTTGAACTTTCCTCCTTGTCTCCAGGCAGCTACCAGTTGGAAATCACCGATGCTAATGCTTGTTCCTTTAATAGCGAACAAGTGGTTCCAAATGAAGAAAGTTTATTGCTGGACCTCGGTGGAGATATCACCATTGGATTAGGGGAGACCGCTACCATTAGTGCCATCACCAACTTCACGATCGATAAATTCATCTGGGAACCGAATGATTCCATCATTTCCCTTGGTAATAATGAGTTTAGTGTTAGTCCAACCTTTACGACAGTCTATACCTTGACAGCTTTCGACGCAGCTGGCTGCTCCGTCAGCGACCAGATCACAGTCATTGTGGATCGAATGGTAGACCTCTTCCGGCCGACAGCCTTTAGCCCAAACAATGATGGGGTGAATGATGTATTCCAGGTATTTGCTGGATCATCGGTGGTGAACATCAATAGTTTCCTAGTCTTCGATCGTTGGGGCAATACCCTATATGAAGGCTACGACGCAGCCCCTAATGATCCAAGTCTGGGATGGGATGGTACTTATCGGGGTCAGCCCATGAATACGGGGGTGTATGTCTATTTCGTTGAAGTCACCTTTGTGGACGGTAGGAAGGAGGTGTTTAAAGGGGATGTGGCGCTGGTGAGGTGATGCTTAATGTTTAATGTTTAATGTTTAATGTTTAATGGAAATTAAATATTTAGCACTATACACCTCGACATCATCAATTATTCATTCAACATTTTTCGTTATTTGTTCAACACTCTTAAGTACAATCTATTTCTGCACCACTTTGGCTTTGTCATCAAACTTTTTGCGGATCTCGAGTAAAGCGACGTTGATTTCCTCCTGATCATCGTACGGAAGTTGGACGCCCACCTGGGTCAATTTTCCGACTCTACGGGTGTATGCTTCGTAGCCTTCTTCGTAGACTTTCTTAATCAGTTTCTCCACATTATCCGGATTGCCGAAGGCGCCGATGGCGATGAGGGCGTATTCTTGGGCGGGATCGGGGGTGATGCCTTCCGTCTCGTCCGGAGCGGGCGTGGGAGGGCTATTATCAACGACTTCCTCTTCGGCAGCTGCCGGAGGCACCTCCTCATCAAGTGGATCAGTATCGTCATTCTCTACCTCTTTGAGGTCATCGGGTCCACCTTCGATCTCAGAGGGGCTAATGTTAACGCGCTCCTCTGGGACAACGGTGAGGATTTCATCTTTAGGGACCTTATAGGCCACCAATAGCCAAATGCCGATAGAGACGATCACCACTGCCAGAGTGATGAAAGCGGCAAGGTTTCGCTGAAACCACTCGGCGATATTTCCACTCACTACATTGCCCAAGGTGAAGCCTTTCTTTTGCATTTGCTGCTGGGCCGTAGTCATCACCGGGCGATTGTGCCGAATGATGGGATAGAATTGTACGGAAGGTAGGCCAAAGGAGTCAGGATTAAAGTTGCTGTCATCAGGAAGGAACTGGTATTTGCCTTCGTAATTTTGATAGAGGCGTCCTACATTGGGAAATACGACAAATTCCTTTCTTTTGATCGCCGCCTTTACGTCATTGACATAGTCACTGATGATTTTTTCCGCTTCGGCTCTAGGCAAGTCATATTTACTAACGATCAAATCTAGCAATAGACCATCATCCATTACCAGGTTTTCATTGAACTCTAAAGATTTCGATGGAGGATGAACGGCTCCTTGCACCGGCTCGATCACAGCCGACTTATAATGCCCCACAATTGCACCCAGCCCCGGAATTCCCACGGTGTCATTATCATATAGCAATGATGCTATGCAAGATCCTACATCTATATCCATGCTGTTTCGTATAAGTACTTCTCCGCATTAAATAAAAACAGAGAAAGGTATAAGTTAAAAGTATTATATAACTTTTACTTGTAAGTTCAAGAAGCTAAAATACGGTATTTCAAGCAAAAAAGTAGTGTGATTTGCGCATACCTCCTGCTCTAGCTTAAGAATTTACCTACTCTACGAACTTTTCGTAAATAAGGTTTTGTCATCCTGCCAGCAAATATCCTGTTAAATTTGCCTTAAAATGGAATTCCCTTCCCCTCAGGCCTTGAATTACCACTTGAATTCCCCTACCTTTCCCACCACATTTCACGCCATTGTATCACTTACTGCTGTAGAACGGATTTTGGAGTTACTGTATAAGGTAGTTCTGAGACACGTTCTGAAACCGGCTCACTTAAACAGTAACAAAGGCGACCCAGGCATAATCATAGCCTACATACTCTCAGACTATTTCTCAGTTGATCTTCAAGACTATTCTTGCTTAGAAATTATAACCTTACAAAATTGCATTATGATTAAACGATTTACAACTTTCTCTTTTGTGTTATTATTTTTCACCCTTAGTGTTTTTGGTCAGGAGCGGATCATGAATCCGGTGCCAGAGCGTGTGGCTACCAAAGCACTACCCACCATGGAGATCGCTCCTAGAGCCGTAATGGATACCCTAGTGCCTCCTTCCTGGTTATTGGATTGTGGGGATCAGGCCGTGAGCTTTACCATCAATGGAAACTGGGGCTTTATCGGGGGCACCAACGGTTTTGGTGATACGGAAAAGGCGCAGCGATTCACCTTTAGCGATGTTAGTCCGGTAAATGTTACTGAGGCCTGGGTGTTCTTTGCAGCAGCTAGCGTGGTAGGAGATGCCGACCTGCGCGTGAAAGTCTATTCTGCCGATGGTACTGGAGCTCCAGATGTCCTATTAGGTACCAGTGATCCCGTAAAACCCAGTGGTATTGTATTGGATGATCAGCTTGCTCTTCCAACTAGCTTTTCCTTTAGTACACCAGCTTTGGTGGAAGTTACTGACTTCTTTATTAGTGTAGATTTTTCGGACTCCTACAATAATGCCACCGATACGATCGGCATCTTCATGAGTAACCAAGACTGCGGGAGTGGAGACGATTCCTGGGAAAAATTTGGAACGGGTGAATGGTTTCCGATTAGCAATGGGGACGCTTCCTGGGGTCTAGATGCCGACTTCTGGGTTCTGCCTATCCTGGAATTCGAAGATCCAAGTAATACCAATGATTTATTTGCAGCACAGAAGGGTTTGCAAATCTTCCCTGCTCGCCCGAACCCAGCTTTTGAACGAGTGGATTTGCCTTATGAACTGGATAGAGGCACGCGGGTTACCATAGAAGTCTACTCTGCCGATGGCCGCTTGATCGAACGCCTGGACAAAGGACAACTTGGACCTGGTAGCCATGTGGAAAATTACACGGTAAGTAATCTGCCTGCCGGTAACTATGTATATGGTATCATCACGGAAGAGGCTCGGATTATGAGTCGATTTGTGGTGAATAGGTAAGAAGGGGGAGAGTAGAGGAAAGAAGACAGAGAACAAAAGACAGACGGTTGCTTCTGATTTCTATTGGGGGTGTATCGTAAAAATAGAAAAGCAAAAGGTGAAGCTTCTTGTGCGGGCTTTGCCTTTCGCTTTTTTAGCAAGGCTTGCTGGCGCTTAGACATCCGAAGTTTTCTGAGGTCTAACCGGGTTAAACTTCGGATGTCTGGTTTGGCATCAAACAACTTATTTTAGAAGCAGAATCTCCCCTGATACTTTTTCCTTTTGCCCGTCTGCTCTTTCTATTTGTAGTTGAAAAATGTACACGCCAGTAGGTAATAGCTGCCCATTATAAGTACCATCCCATCCCTCTTCTCCGGCAACGACTTCTTCCTCTTCGTAGATAAGTGCTCCCCAACGGTCAAAGATCTGAAGGGTGGACAATTGGCGGATGCTAGCATCTGTAAAGATTTGCAGATAATCATTGACCCCATCATCATTGGGAGAAATAGCATTGGGTATGAATAAGCCCAAGGTGCGATCTACCACGACCCTGAATAGAACTTCCTCCTGGCAAGCCTCCTGATCCGTGGCGGCCACGCGATAAGCAGTCGTATGGCTGGGGAACACCACAGTCGAAACACAGGTGTCGCAGGCCAAGCCTAGTGGCGGACTCCAATTGAGTTGAACGTTTTCATTCTGTAGAATGAGATTGACAGTAATCGTATCTCCCAACTTGATGTTGAGATCATCTGGACCGACCAGGCCAATGGGTGTTGGATCTTCAAGTTCAACTGTACTGGTAGCACGACACCCTTCGGCATCTTCCAAAACTAGGCTGTAGGTTCCAGCTGGTAAGCCCGTAAATTGGGGATTGCCCTGAAAAGGCATTCCATTTAAAGCATACAAATAGGGGCCTACCCCTCCAAATACATTGATGATAGATAGGCTACCGGAGTCTTCGCCAGCACATCGTGGAGTAGTCCTCAATACTTCGAAACTGAGATCATTACTCACGACATCAATGGAATCTATAGCAGAACAAGTCTGCTCATTTTCTACCGTCAATGTATATCGTCCAGGGGTACTGATGATCAAGCTAGCGCCTGAACTACCATCTGACCATAGATAGCTAGTATGTATTCCACCAGATAAGGTGACTTCGGCTTGCGTGCATAGGCTTCCATCCTGCTCCCATTGGATATTTGGGAGCGGAAAATGACTCAAGCGCAATTCTATGATGCTATCACAACCTTGACTGCCAACTAGCGTGTCCCGATAAGTTCCAGGTTGAGTGCGATCCGTTCCGGCAAATGAATAGGTATCGCCTGGACAGATACTCGCCTCCAAGGGAGTAGGTTCATCAAGAACATCGATGGTCAAACAAAAGGTAGAATCACAACCATTACTTCCCAGTTCTATCCAACAAAGGCTGGTATCTCTTGAAAACTCAAATCCATTAAATGGATAAACTTCACCGGGGCATAGTATGACTTGTTCCTGTTGTAGGATGGTGTCCTGAAAAACCAGATTAATGCAATGTATCGAATCACAGCCCGCCACCGTTTGATAGCTGATACAAAAGCTAGTATCTGTGGTATAGCTGATGTTATCAATAATGGCTTCTTCTCCCTCGCATAAGTTCTGCTCAAAAGAGGTGTATACCGTATCTCGATTCAGCAAGGTAATCGTCTCCATTACACCACAACCATTGGCATCTTCCACTGATAATGAATAGGTACCCGCTGCAATACTGTTCCTACTTGCCTGATCACTACCATCTTCCCAGAAAAAAGCATACGGCCCCGTTCCGCCTTGTACAACTGCTTCGATCTGGCCGCTACTCCCACAAATGGTATCATTCTGTGCTACTATTTCTAGACTCAGTAGCGCTGGCTCTGGGAGCAGAATAGTATCTTGCAGGGTACATCCATCAGCAGCTGTTAAGGTCAACGCATATGGGCCAGCCGCTAGATTTTCCAAGCTATCGGCTGTACTGCCATTCTCCCAACTAATATCATAAGGAGCCGGTGCACCACTTGGATTAATCCTAATGGTTCCATCACTTTGTCCGAAACAGGAGGGCAGATCTAAAGCTGGATTTAAATCCAAGCCCCCATCCCCAATGTAAAAACGCATCAGGGCCGGTTCACTGCGATAGACCTTGGCAAAAGCCTGGACAGATATAGCCCGAGGGCCATGGGTTAAGTCCGTCTTGATATTGGCGTAGGAGAACTCCTTCAATAGATTCTCAAAATCCTCGAAGGTAGCTGCCCCATTGTTAATCAGGGCAAATTTCCAGAAAAACAAGCGCGTAGCTACTGTGATTTCCGGAGTGCTCATAGGCTCATAGAGTTGATCCTCTAATCCATCTGGATGCTCTACTAATTCTACTACTATCGAGTCTATTTCTAATGCAGAGAAGACCTTAGTGTCCAAATCTCCGATCCCGGTGAAACTACGGCAGATCGTATCTATTTGATAATCAAAAACCGATAATCCGGCACTATCGTCTTCATCTAAATCCACATACATCTCACAGGGTGGTTTGATGCATTCTTCGGGGGTGGCTACGGCAAACATCTTATTGTCCACTCGACAATATTCATCCAGACTATAATCTTCAAAATCTAAAGTATAAATCGTTGTTCCTGTACTATCCCTGCCAAACACATAGGTGACGATACTATCACAACGGTAGGGAAAGGAGATCATAGCATCTAGAATCTCACCATTATCAGGAAAAGTAGCTACTACTTGACTATTGGCGGCGTTATTCACATCCACTTGTACCAAGGTATTACTTACCGTCGTGATGAAATAGTCGCCATTGCGTTGTGTCATTCCTCCTGCGGCGCGCATTTCGGGGGGGAGAAGGCCGCGGAAGCTAAGGGAATCATCCTCATGATTAATAACATCGAATTCTGCATAGAAGCGTTGGATGGCCCAACCCGCTGTATACAATTCATTGTTGTAGCCACAACCCATCGCAGTGATAAAGGGATCATCGGGTGATGGCAACCTTATACTTTGTCCATAACCTAAGCCAAAGTTTACCCCTTCCATCCTATATAAACTGGGACTGAAAGAAATGTCTCGGCTATCGGTTCCATATGCAAAGGCTCTTCCGTTGGTTCTATAAGTCAAGGCAGTGGTGTGTAGAATAGCACTATGTCCCACATTTTCTGTCGTACAATCTTCAATCCATAGATTGCTGTGTCGGGAGTTTCGTTCTCCCAATTCAAGACGAATAGTATCTACAAATATGGTGTAGGGTTGAGCTATACTCAAGTTTTTGCATAAAAGTATTAGCAGTGCTAGAATTAAGGTAGAGCGCATAAAAGGGAATTACAAAATCAACAATCAAATACTGATCTTAGCATATGTCTTTCAGTCTTCCAAAAATAGTAAACATCAATCTTCAACGCTATCATTTCAGGTAGATTCTTTTCATCTGCCTAACCAATACTAGCTAAGGTTTTCGCCTGTCTTATGCCTCCAATTCAGACAAAGGACGTTTCCACGTGAATCTTGTGAAAAATTCAAGATAGGCTTATGGTCGGGATTTAATCAGCTTCTTTTTGATAGTAAGACCGGATTTCCGGTCTAAAATGTCTAAATAGTAAACTCCTTGTTCAACATTTTTAAGTTGCGGAGCTAAATTAAGTCTGGAGTTTCCTATAGGTAAAACATAGGTTATTGCTCCCATATTTCTACCTCTAATATCATAGAGATTCATATCTACTTCAGTCTCAATGGTCGAATTGAATTCAATCGTCAATTCAACTGTAAATGGGTTCGGAAAGAGCTTTACATCTATTTTATTTTCATATGGTGGTAAAGATGCACTAACAAAAGATTCCTCAGGTCCCTGGACAAACAAACTTAAATCTTCAGGACAGTCTCCTGCCAGGCCACATGCAACTTCGGTTATTTCTACTAGTTTTTGATTAGTAATGGTACAATAAGTATAGTGGATACATCTACCAGAACCATCATTCATGGGCTCTTCGCATTCGGCCGTCGCTATCAGTTCCTCTATAATTTCTCCAGTCTGTACACAAATAACTTTCTCCGTACATGTGTTAGCATCAAATTCTCGTCTGACTGGAGTAATAAAGTAGGATGAAGGAGTACCGGGACAGATTACTTCAAATGTACAAGGAGTACCGGGAACAGGTTCCATTATTAGGCCTTCAGAAATTAGGTCACAAGCATCTCCTATACCGTCTGAGTCACAATCCCATTGCAAAGGATTATATACATCAAAACAATTATCACCCTCGGAAGTTAATATTCCATCTTGATCTGGGTCGTCCCCCCCTGTAATTGACTGCCCTGGGTATACAGGAGGACATGGAACCGTTGCATAAATATTCTCTGCTCCTGCATACAAACCAGTACTAGGTATTGATACAACTCCCGCTGGAAATAAACAGCCACATTCTGCTCCGTTTTGTACAAAGGATGCAATCTGATTTTTAAATACTGTGATCGTCTGGCCAGGACTTCCGGGAAAATACAAATTTCCCCCCTTTTGACATGGATTCAACGTCGGATCACCATCGAGATTTGGTGTGAATGAAAAGTATGATTCTGAACATTCATCTACATTTGCTCCTGGTGGTTCTAATATTGCTATTTGATATCCACTGTGAAAAGCATCATTTACTACTCCACAGGTGTAACAAGACTGAAGCCCAGCTAAAACATTTAGTTGATAACCAACCGTCCCAAAAGCCGGATTGAGGTCATATAGTCTTGGATATAGCGGCGAGACGCCCACAAAGAGTTCCCCAAAAGATGCATTTGCAAACCCTTGGCAGCCATAATTATCTGTAATAGTGACAGCGTAATTGTCGGCTTGACTAATTGTAATTTCATCTGTGCCGCTGAGGACTCCCGTTACATTAAAGTAAGTATCCGATCCTCCAGGCGAAAGCTCTACTAATCCAGTTTCGCCGGTATCCCATTCTAAGTAAGCATATGAAGGTTCTGGTGAATATGATTCATCTGTAACAATCCCTTCTACGCTTAGAAGTCCATCGTTTGGGGTACATTGACCTTCTAAGCCTAGATCGACCTGCCGATCAACGCAGAAGTTCAACACCAAAAAACATTTACTAGTAGTTCTCCCACAAAGATCTGTAACCAACAGACAGTATTCACCTTGCTCCGTCAAGCCACTGATATCCTGACTTCCACTATAGAATCCTTGAGGTCCAGTCCAATGATAAGAAAAAGGAGAGGTACCTTGATGCACTGAAACATTTACCGCACCTCCTCCTGGAGAAGAAATGGGAGAAACGCCATTTGGGGGTAAAGCTGAGATCGAAGGTCCTTGGGGATTACAGGCAAACACATCAAAAGCTCTGGTTCGCTCACAACCGTTGGCATCCATAACCGTCAATACATATATACCTGCCGCCAAAAACTGAATATCTTCCGTCGAAGCTCCATTACTCCAACTGTAATTGTAGGGGGGAAGACCTCCTACTACAGTGACATCTATAGCCCCAACTTCACTGCTCAAATTAGTCCCAGTGATATCTTCAATATTGATTTCTAAATCATTGGATAGATTCGGCACGTCGAAACAAGCTATTTCTTGACAGAGATTAGCATCCGTAACTGTCACACAATACTCACCAGCGCTCAGATTACCTATGGATGATGTAGTAGCTCCCCCCGGCCACTCGTAAAACAATGGTTCCGAGTAATTCCCAGATGCAGTCAAGGAAATACTTCCGATTGCGTTTCCTGCACACACGGGTTCAATGGTCGCATCGAGGTTAATATTGATCGCTGGAACGGTATAAGTATACTCCTTTTCACACCCTAATCCACTGATGGTGACAGAATAAGTCCCAGCATCTACATCAAGTAAGTCCTGAGTGATGGCCCCATTATTCCAGGCATAGGAAAAACTACTACTGGCAGACTCATTCATATTGATATTTATCGCTCCAGAAGCTTGCCCGCCGCAAGCAGCACCAATCTGAACTCCCAAATAATTGTTGCCAATTAAATCTGCACTGTTTTCTACGTTTATTAATTGTGGATATATGGCTTGCCCTCCACAAGCATCGGTAACGCTGACTTGATAATCACCAGCCAACAGATCAGTAATATTGGAAGCACCTGAATACGACTGCATTGAAGTTATTTCTCCAGTGCTGAGATTTTCCCATTCAAAGTTGTAGGGGGCTAATCCTTCCGAAACCTGAATTGAAATGGATCCATTGTTCGTACCACAGGCTTTAGTCACAGTAGGTGCGCCCCAGATAACATTTTTGTAAGCTGGTAATGCAAAACAAGTGGAGGTAGAATTGCCACATGCATCAGAAACTGTTATACCATAACATTGACCGTAAGCAAGTCCGTCGTTGCAGGTATCTGTACTTCCGTTATCCCAAACATAGGTATACCCTCCGCCGCCGCCAGTCACTTGAACACATAAACGGCCATCATCTACGCCAGGACAAGCCGGCCTAGCACTAGCCAAATTAATGGAAAGAGGATCATTTTGTGAACCTAAGTTCAAAAAGACCCTGACCACATTTCCACATCGGAACTCAATGATATCTACTGGATGAGATCCAGCAGGAATGTTTTCAAGGCACCGAGTAGATTCAGTGCTGTTTACCCAATTTACCTTATATGGCCATTCGGGAATTTCAGGCAGACAGATGCTACCATTGGAACCTCCAGGACAGGGTGGAATCATTTGTACCCCATCCAATATCATCTGACGAATTTCTTCTTCTTCGGGACAAATTACTGTGCATGCCCCTGCAATACATCCTCCACTATCATGCACTTCTACACAATATCGCCCTGGAAGGTCAGCAATATGTGTTGGAGAATATGGTCCTGGATCTATATCTATGATTTGCCCTTTAGGGTCTGTGAATACAAACTTAGTATATGGATTTGTTCCACCATCGACCGTCGCCCAATAGCGAGTACCGTCAAAACTGGGCGACTGCGTTAAACTTACATCCATGCAACCTTTGTACAAACGGTGTACATCATCAAAAGTATTCCAGTTTTCATTTGGTTCAGGAGTCCAAGAGCAATTGGTTTCAAGGACTGGAATCATAGCACAGTTAGTCAAATCGACACTAGCGCTCCTTAGATCCAATAGTGAATTAGCTGGGTTCTCAAAATCAAATCCAGTAAAAGTGAGTTGAATATCCATTTCACCGCCTTGGATTAAGCTCCTCAATTGCGTAGAATATAAAACCATGGTTCCGACCGGACCAGAGGATTCCGATCTAACAACACTTCCTGGCAAATCAGCAAAACCAACACTGAACAATTGTAAATCCTTATTCGCCCGAGCCACCACCTTCAACTCCCTCAAACCATCCTGCATTTCCTGCCATAACTCATCCGAAATGTCCAACATCCCACCGGTATAAAATACACAGCCCCATGCGCTAGGTAACCACTCCGCATCATAGATCAAGACTTGACCAACTGAATTACTGGTCGATACTGCATACACTTTAACGGATTCGATATAGGGATATTGAACATGCGGTTCATTAGATAAAGTCGAATAGGTAGCGGTAGATGTACAACCAAGTGCATCTGTCACCGTTACCATGTAATCTCCAATTACTAGGTTTTGTAATTCGGAACTATTGCTCCCATTATCCCATTGATAGGTATATGGCTCTTGCCCTCCACCTACATCTAATGAAATAAGTCCATCTGCAGTTCCCTCACAACTTGTGGGGGTGACGGTGGGGGTTAAGACTAAACCAGAGAGTTCCATTACCTCTACGGATTGGATGGTTTGGCAGTTATTGGCGTCGGTAGCTGTAACGGTATAGATTCCAGCAGCTAGGTCAATTCTGCTGTCTCCTGTCCCCCCATCACTCCAAGCAAAGGTATAAGGCTCTAGGCCATCAGAAGCGAGTACGGCAATGCTTCCGGTGCTAGTCCCTGCACAGCTACTGGAGGGGTTGAGGGTCAAGAAGAAGGGCGTATTTTCCTCGAGGATGGTATAGGATTCCTGGAGAGAACAGCCATTAGGATCTGTGTAGGTGACGGTATAATCTCCAGAGGCCAGGTTATTTCTGATCAATCCCGTCAGACCATCACTCCATTGGAAGGCATTTGGATCCGGATCATCTCGTCCATCGATACTTAAGATGATGCTACCATTATCTTGCGCACAACTGGATGCGGTAATGGTTGGCATCAAAGTGGGTAGAAATATATTACTTAGGCTATAGCTAGAAGTGTGTGTACATCCCAAGGCATCCGTAACGGTTAAGCCATACCAACCCGCTGAAATATCAATTAGGTTTGCCTCAGTAGTACTTAGAAATGGGCCCCACTCATAGGTATAGGGGGCCTGGCCTCCTGTTACCGTAGTTATAATCGCTCCTTCTCCTCGATTATCGCAATCGTCAGTCACGGTAGCTTCCACGGACAAGTCAGAGGCTGAGGAGCTCACGGTATAGCTCTCACTTAGGGTACAGCCATTGGCATCAGTAAGCGTCACTTGATAAACTCCGGCAGATAGGTCAGTTAAAGTAGCTCCAGTAGCCCCATCTGCCCAGTCGAAGGTATAGGGGGAAGTCCCTCCAGAAGAGGTTAATATGATGCTCCCATTTCCGGTTGCATTGCAGGTCGTTACATCGGTAACAGTAGCGTGGATCGAGAGATCATTAATGGATAGAATCTCGTAGGTGTCGACAAATTGACAACCGCGATCATCCGTGGCCGTTACGGAATACTCTCCTGGTGTGAGGCCGGTCCGATCCTCAGTTTGAATTCCATCTGACCATTCCCAGGAAACAATACTGATGCCTTGCCCTGGAACGAGGCTCAATTCAATCGTACCTTGAGGTAAATCACAAGGTGTTGTCGTAGCTTCAGCGAGTATTTGTGGTTCTCCAAAGATGCTGAAATTGGCTATTTCGGTACAGCCGACTGCATCGGTGACTGACACTTCATAAGCTCCAGCCTGGGCAGTTAGAATATCACTATTTGCTCCATTGCTCCATAGGTAAGTATAAGGCGGAACACCACCCGTTACTTGTAGGCTAACTACTCCTTGGCCCGCTTCCTCACAGGCATCCAATCCGATAATTTCTAAAGGCATGGCAGGGTCTACAATAACCTCTTCACTCAACGTACACTCATTGTTATCTGTGACCGTAATACTGTACGTTCCGGCAGAGATATTACTTAGATTTTGAGTCGTGGCCCCTGTATTCCAAGCATAGGTGAAGGGTGCTACGCCTCCTAAGACTTCCATAGAAACGGTGCCACTATTGGGATCATTGCAATTGGGGGATTGCGGGGTGAGGAAGATTTGGCCGATGCCTGGGCAAGCTTGTAGCTCTACTTCCAGGATGGTTTCGCAGGCGTAGGCGTTGGTGACGGTAATCGAGTAGGTTCCAGGGGAATATAGGTCATCTGGATATTGTTCAAAGGCAAAATAGTTGTTTGGCCCTTCCCATTCATAGGTGAAAGGTCCAGCAGTTCCCTGCACTACCAAATCAATATAACCTGAATTGCTTTCCCCACAAGTACATCTATTGTTTTCTTCAATTATCTCAATTTGTGAATAGAGACTTGTGCTTACCAATAGTAATGCTGCCAGTGTACAAAGCTTCGCCACTGGAACAAACGAGAGATTTGTTCGCGTCATATCACAATGAATTTATTAGTCTTTACAGAGTTGGGCTTATACCCAAATAGAAATCACAGATACCCTCTTATAAAATCAAAAACTTTTCCTGATAACCGATTTATAGGACGTTAAAAGGCTATTATTTGGCCTAATTGCTTTTCTATTCAACATTAGACTGGCATTTTAGCGCTAAAATATTTCCAAGGTCTGGCTTTAATGTTCTTCTGGAACACCTGGGAAAATATGCAAGTTCTTTTCTAGATCAAGCTGAAGTAAATCCTCTCCTTTAAGCATGGGCGAATTTGTTCCGATCCCTTCATCCATAAAAACATATATCCAATCCACCTTTTTATTCAATCTATTCACTATCACAATACAGTCTAAATCGATATTTTTGCGATCCTCCCTTTCGGCACGGCCAGTGAGAAAAAAGTAACTATTGTTAAAATAACTATTCTGTAAGGATCTAAATGAACGGACTCCATTTTTATTCAATTGATTTGATAAATCAAATACGTGACACTTATTAGTCGCCACTTCAATTTCAATATAATTAGTATGAAAAACCCCAATTAACTTTTGCCCATTACGATCTAATCGGAAAGTAGATGAGTTCAATTCGGCTTTATGATACTTGTGATCAAGTCCTAAATCTTGAGAAGCAATTGATAGTTGATGGACATCAGCTTGGTCAATATCGATGACTAAAATCTTTTGATTTGAACAGGCCATAAATAATTGGTCAGAAAAGCACCCAATTAGTTTGTTAACCGAAGTATTGCCAAAAGAAAGCATTTTCAAGTCCCATAACTCCTCAAAACTATCAGTTATCCGCAGGCAAAGTACCTTATCCCCGAAATTAAGGAACAGGTAATTACCATAGCTTAAGGTCGACTTGATAATTGGCCAATGCCCGAAATCCCTTAACACCTCCCCATTGTCAATATTGATCAATTCATATCGAAGGGTAAAATCTTGAACATTAAGCTCGGAAGAGAAAAGTGCATAACCATTAACAATACTATCTAGTAAAATGGTTTTTTCAATGGTTCTTCCTTCTGCTCCTATCACTGTTCTTTCTCCTTTAACATAAATCAAAGTGTTATCCATCAATGTATAATGCGCTGAATCCACATCAACATCCACAAAATTATCATCTATGGAAAGACGACCATTTTGATCCACCAGTAGAAGCTTATCTTCAATAACCTTGAAGGATTTAGTATTACGTATTATTTTACCTTTCTTAAACATTTCCCTACTCTACTTTTATAAATTTAAATAGTTGATCATCCATTGTATCAATCCATCCATTCAAAATTGTCTTCGCTTGCGTTTCAGTAAATCCTCCGAATGTATTTTGCCGCAACTCAATGTTATTCCACATGGCATCAAAAAGCTCGTTCCTTCTACTAGAAAACACTCGTTTCCATTGTTTTTTCATATTGGTCAAAGCATTGGCATCAGTCCAACCCTTGTGCTTTAACTTAGCTATACCTGCTTTCCATTCCAAATCATTAAGGTTGATAATATTTGTCAAATACCCTTCAATCATCTGCGATATATCACTTGGATTAGAAGACAGTGACTTACTAACATAATCCTTATTTTTATATTCTGTATACTTACCATCAACTCTCAATAAATCATATCTCTTGGTACTGCCATTTGGAAACTGCTTTCCTAGGCCTTCAACCATTGATTCTACAATTTCTCTTTTTGCCAAGTCTCTTAAAGTTTGATGCAATTCATCAAGTTGTCCATCACCTGGATTCGTTGTACCACGCATCCAGTTAAAAAAAACTTCTCCTTTAGCTCCTGGCGTTATTTCAAAATTTGTAATAAAATGGTCGACATCCTTAAGGTATTCTCCCATATCTGTTCTACCTACTCTGCCTGAGTTACATATACTACAAGGTCCCTGTTTGGCTGTCATTATTATTGCTTTCAGATCCTGCTCCCAATTAACTCCAACTTTGCTTCGAAATAAGGATCCATCAGCCATCATTTCTGTTACTGCTTTGAGTGTAGGTAAATCATTTGCGAACTTAGTAAATCCTCCAGTGTTTCCTATCGCTTCTCTGATGTTATCCCAGGCCTTAACACTTGCCTCTGCTTTCTTAAAAGCATCTAAGAGATCATCCTTACCTCTAATATCGTCTAAAAAACTTTTTGCTTTATCCGAAACACTACCAGAAGCGTCCACAAAATTATCTAAAAAGTCAATGAAAAAAGCATCATCAGCCCCGTCCAACTTCTTAAAAATATCTTGATAGTCATTGAGGCTCACAGCAGGATCCTTTCTTAGCTTATCGTAAACCTTAACCAGCCTCGGATGATCCACAAACTTCTTTAGTGATTTTTCACTGCCGATGAACTCCAATATTTTCTTTATCTCATCAGAATAGTCCCCATCTAAATGATTCTTTAATTGCTGATATACTTCGGGTAGATTATCAAAATCGAGATCATCAGGCTCTGGAAATTCATCTGCCGATTCTGCTAAGCCATCAGCAGCACCGTCGGGAGACTTCCTTTGCTTCAAAAATTCAATCAACTTTTGAAAGCCTGTTAACAGCGTCACAACACCTACCACATCTGCTCCAGCTGTATGATACATTACATCTTGTCCCAGTGCACCGGTATAGGCTTGCTTTTTCTGATCATATATTGCTCGAAGGATTTTTCCTGGTTTCTTTAGTGCCTGAATAATTCCATTTCGAGTTTTCTCATCCTTGACAAAACTTAGCCCGAACTTGCAGGCCTCGACAATTCCCACTACCGGGTTTTCCTGTAACAATCCGTCACATACTCCACTCAATGCCGGGGGAAATTGGAATAAGGATGTAGAGGTATATTTCCAAGTTCCTTCTTCTATTTTAAAGGTTTTCACCAACCCGCCTCCAATACGGCTTACTTCGGATAGTAGGTTAAGGAAAGAAGGATTTGTGTTATTTTCCCGTAAGCCAAAAAACCATGGCCCGTTCGTACTTGTGCTTGGTTCACCCGCTGAAAGGTCGTCTTGATCATTAGTTGGATCCGTATCGAATAACTCCTCTTTCTTGATCGCTATAGCATCTGCAATGGCTGTGGTAAATACTTCTTTTAGGCGAAGGGCTTCTGAAGAGGATATAGTTTCTTCATCATTTTCTATAATGAAGAAATCATTTACAAACTTCACACAAAGCCCAGCAGTGCCATCCTCCATGAAGTGAATCCAGAATACCATATCGGTATTATCCCCCCCCCCGCCAAAGGACTCAAAGCGTTCATTAGGTGTCGGTTGCCCTGCACTTTGTTCATCATTTGGCTGACCGTCCGCGGTTACAATAAATTTCAGGAAGACATTCCCGGCAGCTGTCTGGGCAATATTTTCCTGCAAATCTTGAAGGAATTCCCCTTGAGCACCCGCGTAATTGTAAACTCCAGCTTGTTCATCGAAAGAAGAGGAGCCTTGATTGTAAGCCTGTAGCTTGCCGGGGGGTAAGACAAAGCACGTTGGTTCCTCCAATTCTTCTATACTTCCTGGAGGATCAGGTTCTGTACCATTATCTGGATTATATTGGTTGTTCTTGCCGACAACTCTGGCTTCTAATGCAGCTATTACAGCTGGGTCTGTAACTGTAAATTCCTGATAACTTCCGGTAAAACAATCCCAAAAAAATGTTCGTAATTGGCCCTCTACTTCGACAGCATAGATATAAGTTGTGCTACCGTCAGATTCTTCCTTTTTAATAAATATGCCTTCATAGCCAAATTGATTAAACTGTCCGCTACTCACATCCGCCACATTAATACTGGGTAGGTCTATATCATGTTGGACTCCCGAGCTAATTTTTTCTCCTAGCACCTGACAACCTGGATCACTAAAGAAATCAAGCACCATATCTCCGCTCCCAGTAGAGGTGCTAGTAGGGTAATTTGAGCCCACATAAGGATATTTTTCAACCTCGATAGCAGTTAGTATGCCATCGGTCACCGTAGGGATACCATAGGTAATCGTTAAAGGATCTCCTTCTTCTGGCGCACTGATAGGGGGGAAATTGCTGTATGCTGTCCAATCCGTTGTAGGTTGTCCAGATAAGGTCGTTCTATAGTAGCCTGCAAAAGCAGGTTTTTGATCAGGAGTAGTTGGCCTAATTGTTCGACCGTAATAGTAAAGTATTTCTCCTGAAGACTGGAATACACTAAAGTCAGAAAAACCCGTTAAGGCTCCCTCTGGAACAATACCTGGCCAATCCCCAGTCAATTCATATCGTAAACTAGCCCCCTCTGGTAACAATAAAAGGCCGCAAGCAGGAGAAAGGCAATATACATCAGAACCTGCAGCTGCTACCGTATTTTCACAAATCAGATGAGAATAGGATTGATTGTCATTACTGGGCCTTTGGATAATATGGTTGTCTAAAGTACGATCCATGACCGTAGCTACCATCGCTTCGGGAAAGTCGCCCGAGTAGGTATCCGTCTGCAATATCGACACTCCTTCATCCACGAAATCATATATTGGCCCTGGGATTGGATGGTGAACCTCGGTGCTAGGTACATTCGTAAGTATGTAGAACTGATCCTCTTCTCCCTCTGGTGCATCATATAAGTGAATCCAATACTTTAGCCCTTCCTGGGAGAACTTTGTTTCTACCTTACTCAGATAGTCGTCACAGACGCAAATCTGGTCATTTGAAGTGATATAGGCACGACTATTTTGATAGCCAAATTCATCTTGGAATGCATCTAAGTTAGCCTGCACCGCTCCCTCCAGATTGGTGAGTGGTTCGTATCCTAGCTGCCCTCGCTTGACATCAATCTGCAACTGAGCTACATCTTGAACACAGGCATCTGAGTTACCAACACACGGATCTGCTTCGTCACATAGCGTATTGGTTAAAGACTTTTCAAGGGGGGCATTTCGTAAGGTGATAGGACCATTAATTCTTATATCAAAGGAATAGAAGCCTTTGTCTTCAAAGAAGGTTTTGATGACAGAAGGGTCTGCCATTGCATCTTTTACTTCTACCACATCTGAAGCTTTACAACCATCGCTTGCGGTTACAGTAACACCATAGGTACCTACTGAACTGACAATAAGTTCATCGCTTGTACCTATCACTTGTGTCGGATCTTGGCTGTGATTCGACCATTCAATGGTACTATATTCTTCTTCTACAGCTAGGGTTACCGTACGGTTTGATCCTTCGCAAACCACCGGGTTTTCCGGCTGAATATGTACTTCGATCTCTTGAGATTGAATCTCGACCAGATCCGAAGTTGCACAGCCTGTCTCGGTATTGGTTAAGGTCAAGCTATATTCTCCCGGTTCCGTCACCTCGATCTGTGTACCAGTTGCTCCTGTAGACCACTCAAAAACAAAGGAGGCAGGATTAGGAGTTATAGGATTAGCCGTTAGGGTTACTGGATTTTCCGTACAAACTTCATTCGTACTAGTCACAATACTTACCGTTTCTAAAGACGATATTACATTTACCTCAGCGGTTTGTTGGCAACCTGTGTTATCATTAGACAAGGTCACGGTATATGTCCCCGGAGTTGACACTGTAATTTCAGGAGTGACTGCTCCATTAGACCAAGAAATATCAAATTGGCTAACATCATCCCAGGTGATTGCTTCTAAGTCGATGGATTCTCCTTGACATAAAGTAGCTTCTGCTGGATAGATAGTGACCCCAGGTAAGCTCTGAACGGTAACTGTAGTTTCCTCTTCTGCAATCAAATTCCCATTCCCATCCGTCACATACAAAGTATAAGTAGTCGTCTCCTCCGGTTGAATCGTAGGATTTGGCTGGGTCGGACCAAAATCCTCTACAAAACCAACCTCCGGCTCCCATTTAAAGCAATAGGGAGACGGATTCTCTGGATCATCGGGGCAACCGATGGTGATCGTCTCTCCGGCACAGATGATCTGATCTGGACCTGCATACGGACAATCTGGATCAGTAGCAGGCGGATTGACGGTGAGGATAAGGTTAACTGCAGAACCCAAGTCTGCTGACACGGGATTTTGTAGAATAAAGGTATAGTCGGTAGACTCCGTGACTTCAGCGGCTACAAGACTACTCAAGTTGAAGCACTGATTCCCTGTCTCACCGATTGGAAATTGGACAGTAGTAGTCGTGAAACTAGTGAAGTGGGGTGTATTATTGCCAGCAATAGCCACCTCCACAGCTGCTAATTCACTCGGAGCTTCTGAGGTACTCAAACAGACTTGTAGGTCTTCCCCAGCGATGATAGATGAAGTGGTGGTAACGAAACCTATAGAGGGAAGTGCTTGAACACTTTGATCATTCACATTTACGGTCAGTTGATCCGCACTACCAATTTCGCTCCCAACGGGAGTTTGCAAGACAAAAGAGTAGCTCAAATCTCCGCTGAGTTCTTGATCCAATGGATCTGTATTCAGTATAAAACATTGATTATTGGTACTTCCTGTTGGAAAATTCAGCGTTATGGAAGTATAATCATCAAAATGAGGGCTAGCATTTCCCAAAAGAGCCACTTCCATACTCACGGCTTGTTCTGGCGCAGTGGAGATGGACAAGCATACCTCTACCCCAGAGCCTTCATCCAAATTTAAGGTTTGATTGACGAAGTTGATGGCCGGAGGCGGAGCTGGACTTTGGTCCAATACCTCTACACTTACGGTCGTATTAGAGGGGAGCTCTCCATTGAGCATGTTTTGGATCTGAAAGCTATAGGAGGTATTGGGACTTTGTACCTCATCGAGCGCATCTGTGGCTATGGTAAGACATTGTGTGGATGATGAGCCAGCTGGGAAAAGGACGTTTTGGGTAGCATAATCATCGAAATGAGGGGAAGCATTGCCCGTCAATACCAAATCAAAGCTAAGATCGGAAGTTGGTGCCTCTGCTACATCAAAGCATACCTGTGTTGATGCTCCTTCATTGACCGTTAGACTACTAGAGCTAACAGAAACCGGAGGGATCACGGCAATAAGCCGCCGTTCCAGACGAAAATTGTCCGCGTATAATCTTCGGGTAGTTCCACCTGATGATCTCCTATTTTCCAATTTGAGATAATAGGTTCCATTATAGCCAGTAAAAGCCCCGCTGCTATAATCATTTCCAGGGGCACTAGCAGCTGTGGAAGAAATACGCTCATTGTCTAAAAAGACAACCAGATCCTCGTCCAGATCTACATTTAAAGATAGGTCAATCCACGTGTAAGTCAGTACTGATTTGAGGTTCCAAGAAAACCTATATTCGTAGCTATCGGATAGTTCGACCTCGAAAGCTACATATCGACCAGCATTGAGATTCGTTCTAATGCTGGCATCCGAGGTGCCACCAGTGGCACCATATCGAGAATAGGATGAAAAGCCATTATTAACAAAATCTTCCAATCCACTGATCCCATTCTCAAAATCTTCGAATCGAACTTCTTCCCAATTTTGCGCATTTGCACCCAATAATAGCGTACAAAAAAATAAGAGCAACGTTAGTTTTTGCATAGTTAAATAGGATTTCACTATGAGTATTTTCTAAAATACATGTAATACATCTCCAGTCTTGCTCACTGAAAACAAGATCATTGGATTAATAAATACTGGTTACTTAGTCTAGCTTTCAGCTAGCGCGTTTTACAGTGATAACAGGTAAAAGGCGCCGCCGCCGCAGCGGCATTCCCAAATACTTCACAATTATCTCTTTGTTCTAGCAAAGGCTAGGGACATCTATTTCCAAATAACAGCAAACCCAAGACCTTGTAAAAACATTGTTACAAGATCCTGTAATTGCACTCCCTTATCTAGAGCGTATCTCATTCAACTCACCGGTACCTACCTTTTGTCAAACAAAGTCTTTCTTAGACTATTGTTTACCTACAGATCAACCCAACCACTTACTTTAGTTAGTTCTTTTGTGAATCATAGGGGTACAACACTTACTTGTAGCAAGTAAAGTCCAGGAAGGGGGTAAGAACAAGGCAATTAGCGTCCAAAGCGACCCAGTATCAGTCTACTCTAGATTACTCACCTGTATACCTGCCTCCTAAATCAATAGTAATTGATTCAAACCAGAGTTATATGCTAAAAGGATTCGACATTAGCGATCTACAATACCCCTAACTAATAAAGGTGTAGCAATGTCAATGACGATCTTTCTAGCTAAGCTCTATTGAACTCAACATATTGATTACTAATCCAGTATAATAGACAGATAAAAAAGCGATAATTAAAGACTGCTTGTCTTTCTGAACGACACTAATTGCTGTAGCTTAAAAATTAATTGTGAAGATGTGTACGCGTTTTCATTAACAAATGTACAGTGATATTTATTTAAATACAAACAAAATGCCTAGTTTTTTACTTTTGAAGATGAGGATAGAAGATAGATATTTGAGAATGTAGTATTTATGAAGGTAAGATACCAGATTTAGGGTAGGAATTAACCTTTCGCTTTTTTATCAGGGTTTGCTGGCGCTTAGACATCCGAAGTTTAGCCTAGTCAAGTCTCAGAGAACTTCGGATGTCTGAGCGCTGGGGCAAACAAATCAGCGGAAGCTCCCTGCCCCGCCCATCTGAAGAGGATCGTTCTTCCTCCCTACTGCCTTGTACGACGGGCACTATACTGGACAGAAAGCTTCACGCTGCCAATTATACTGACGCCAATGAGTTTTGAGGACTCAAACCCTCATTGTGTACAGTATAAACTGACGAAAGAAGTTGCGGAATCTTACCGTGAGTGATATCAGTCAGGCAATTAATGATCCCTGATGTCTTACTTTGCGCCAATGAACTTAAAACTTGATCATTTCACAACTTTCCGACGATCTACCGGAGCACTTCGGGCGATGAATAGCAACATCGCTATGATCACTAATGAAACGGCTAGCTTTTGTATCAGCAAGGGCTCTAAGCCGCTAGTTTGCTGTAATCCGCTATTGACGAATGCGAGTAGGTTCATCATATTGTGTTTTGTTTTTGGTTCTCCGACAATTCTTGTGTCTTGGAGTCCAGCTTTTAGCTAGAGATCTTGCTTCCTATGGGCGCGATTCGTCTAACTAAAACGTCTCCTGTCTAGCTAGATAGATGGACCTGTCCGGAAGCCAGGCAGGCCTATCTGTCCAGTCGTATAGGTCCACAAAAATTGGCAGAGAATCATATTTTTCAGTGGTACCATCAATCATTCGATCTTAGAACCACATGCTAATGACATAATAATAAAAGGGTATCCCGATGATAATATTGATCGGGAAAGTGATCCCTAGGGCCATCGGCAAATACAAGCCGGGGTTGGCCTCAGGAACAGCGGTTTTGAAGGCGGCCGGGACTGCGATGTACGAGGCTCCGGCTCCCAAGATGGCGAACAGTAATAGGTTACCGGTAGACTGCGTCAGCAAGGAAGCCAAAGACATGGCTAATAAGCCGTTGACAAAGGGTAACACACAAGCAAAGGAGAATAGGAATAATCCATTGCCCTGCATACCGCCCAACTGGCGACCCGCTCGAATTCCCATGTCCAACAAGAAGACAGCTAAAAAGCCCTTAAATATATCCGTGGTGAAGGGCCGAATCCCCTCCGCTTGTTGGTCACTGGCCAAATAGCCGATGACCAAACTACCGAGGATCAAGAACACACTCGCATTGTTGATGGAGTGATTGAAGAGGGTTCGATAGGAGTTGGAGGAATGACTTTCCCCTCGCCCTTCTTTGCTGAATAGTTGGATCAGTAGGATAGCCATGATAATTGCTGGAGCTTCCATTAAAGCCATGACGGCAATCATATAGCCATCGAAAGTAACGCCTTCAAAATCTAGGAAGGAAATAGCTGTGACGAAGGTCACTGCACTCACCGAGCCGTATGAAGCGGCTATGGCCCCCGCATTTTTAATGTTCACTTTCTTTTTAAGGATAAAAAAAGCGACGACGGGGATCATGCAAGCCAAGAAAACGCCGAGAAATAAAGACCCAAATATCTCCTGATCCATGTGGCTATGCGATAGTTCATTACCTCCTTTAAAACCGATTGACAATAACAGGTAAATGGAAATGAACTTGGAAGAGTTATCTGGGATTTTCAGATCGTTTCTAAACTGTACAGCCAATATTCCTAGGATGAAAAATAACAGTGCTGGATTCGTTAAATTCTCCAATAAACTCACCATAAGTACAAGACTTTCTTCTACACTATTTTGTATGAATCTAAAAGCGTTTTTTGCGGCTGCCCTGCGTTCGGTCCAGGCCTGCCTTGGCCAGACACAAAAACCATCTTTTTTATCCTAGAAAACCATTTCAGAATAAAGTCTACTAGTAGATTTCAATCTGCATTTTTTGCGTGTACTTCATCTGTAGACCTAGTTCTTCTGCTTTTAGCATCATGCTATGTAGCTTAAGGCTAGGCACACCGTTTAGCATCATGTCGCCAGTATCAGAAACCCTCACTTGGCTTTCGTCAATCCCGTTTTCTTTCAACAAGGAAAGCATAATGCCGTTTAATTCCTGAGTGGAGTACTCTTGGGTGCGTTGACCCGTTTCGTTGCATACGACGCACTTTGATAGTTCGAGTTTCATCTCTTGAATTTTTAGGTTTTATTTTTTCTTAATTGCACTGCAAAGGTGTGATTAATTTTCATTAATTATGTTTTATCTTTATTATACTATGTATAAATAAAAATTTATGAGTTATACTCTGCACCAGCTGAGGATTTTCACAAAAGTATGTGAGTTTCAGAGTGTTACAAAAGCATCGGAAGCCCTGTTTTTAACTCAACCAGCGATCTCTATACAGCTCAAGAAACTGCAAGATGAGTTCGAAATTCCTTTGACAGAGGTCATTGGAAGGCAATTATACATCACTGATTTTGGGAAACAGATTGAAAAATTGGCCCTCGACATTCTGGAAAAAGCGGATGGAATCAACTCCGCGGCCGACCAGTACAAAGGCATACTTACCGGGCAAATTAAGATCGCTTCTGCTTCCACCGGCAAATATGTAATCCCTTATTTCCTTACCGGATTCATGCGTAAGTACCCAGGGGTGAATATTTCCATCGATGTGACCAATAAAACGCGCGTGGTGGAAAACCTCCAGGAGAACTCCGTCGACTTCGCCATGATCTCGGTGCTGCCGGATAACCTCGTACTAGAACATGTCCCATTAATTGAAAATGAACTGCACCTGGTGGCATCCTCCAATTATCCAGGGCTTCCAAAGCGCATGACGCCCAAAAATCTGGAGAATTATCCCCTAATCTTCCGTGAAGATGGATCAGCCACCCGGGCAGCCATGAAGCATTTCCTCAACCAAAACCAAATCCAGGTAAAGCGATCGATGCAATTGGTGTCGAACGAGGCGGTAAAGCAGGGCGTACGAGCCGGACTGGGGTTATCCATCATGCCCTTGATCGGCGTTCGTACCGAATTGATGTTGCAGAACATGAAGATCATCCCAATGCGCGGTTTGCCGATTCGAAGTCAGTGGAAGTTGGCCTACAGCAGTGGCAAACAGTTGTCTCCTGCCAGCCTTGCCTTATTGGAGTATATCAATGAGAATAAGGAGAGGATTAGCGAGGAGCATTTTGGAAAAGTAGAATTTTAATGGAGAATTTTTAATGTTGAATGTTTAGTGGAGAATGTTGAATTGTAATTGATAATGGGTAGTGTGTAATGTTGAGTTATAATTGATAGGGTTTAATGTAGAATGTTCAATGTATTCTGGGGATGGAGCTTCTTTGCTGGGCTAGAACTCTGACGAAGCGCTGACGAACCTCATTAGACTATTCTTTAACTTTGCGCTTCGAAAATATGCCTAAAGACTAAACATGCAAGTGACAAATACAATTAATCGAGAAAAATCTGCGGCTCTATTTGAAGAAGCCAAACAATACTTCCCTGGTGGTGTGAACTCTCCCGTGCGCGCCTTTAAATCTGTTTCGGGACCTCCTTTGTTCATTGAATCTGGGGAAGGCTGCCGAATGCAGGATGTAGATGGTAATACCTATATCGACTTTTGCTGCTCCTGGGGGCCTCTAATCCTCGGGCACAATAACACTGCAATCCGAGAAAAGGTAATGGCTACGGTAGCTAAGGGAACCTCCTTTGGCACGCCTACCCAATTAGGTAATGAACTGGGTAAGCTAATCCTAGATCACAACAGCTTTATTGACAAGATCCGATTTGTTAGCTCTGGTACAGAGGCGGTGATGTCGGCGATTCGTTTGGCACGAGGTGTGACTGGACGGAGCAAGGTGGTGAAGTTCGAAGGTTGCTATCATGGACACGTGGATTCCTTGATGGTAAAAGCAGGCTCCGGGCTAGTGACCTTTGGTGTGAGTACCTCGGCGGGTATTCCTCCGGAATTTGCCCAAGAAACCTTGGTACTTCCCTTGGATCGCCCGGATCTGTTGGATGAATTACTGGCCAAACATGCAAGTGAGATTGCTTGCATTATCCTGGAGCCAATCCCCGCCAATAATGGCTTATTGTTGCAGGACAAAGCATTCCTCGAGACTTTACGGGAAAAGACCAAAGCACACGATATCCTCTTGATTTTTGACGAAGTCATCTCCGGCTTTCGGGTAGGCTTCGAGGGGGCTGCCGGGCACTACGGCATTCAACCTGATATCCTCACCTATGGTAAGATCATTGGCGGAGGTATGCCCGTAGGGGCTTATGCTGCCAGCAGCGAGATCATGTCTCATATTGCTCCTGATGGACCTGTCTACCAGGCGGGTACCCTCTCCGCTAACCCCGTAGCTATGGCTGCTGGATATGCTGCCTTGCAGCAATTGGTGCAGCCCGGTTTCTATGAAGGCTTAGCTGCCAAAACTGAGGCCTTCGTACAGGGTATTCTGAACTACTGTAAAGACAAGGGCTATGCCTTTAGCATGCCACATATCGGCTCTATCTTTTGGATCGCCTTCACCAACGACCGAATCAAAAGAGCGGATCAAATTGATCCAGCTAGCATGGAGAAATTTAAGGTGCTCCATCATGAGTTGTTGCAAAGCGGTGTATATTTAGGACCAAGTGGGTACGAAGTAGGCTTTATTTCTGCTGCACATACGGATGCAGCCTTGGCAGAAGCTTCCGAGAAGATCTGTGCTGCTATTGATGTGGCGATGAAGGGGTGATTGGTAAAAAGTCGATGGTTTGGAGTCGATGGTTGAGGGCCATGGGCCATGGTTTTCGGTTGATTGGGCTGGTGTTTTGGTGAGAAGGTAGAGGTAAGAGGGCAGAAGACAGAGGGCAGAACTAGCCGAAGACCTAGCCTTACGTTCTACACCCACATTAAACATTATTCCTTATCCATTATTAATTATAATTGTTCATTCAACATTATCCACTAAACATTATAAATTATCCCTTAATCACCTGTGAGCCAACAAAACATACGACTACGTCTTTTGTCTTTGCTCGTGATTGCCTATATGTTGCTGGCCTTCGCTTGGTGGTCTATTTTGTTGTGGACCAACAACCGGGATGCCTTTAATGCCAAAGTAGAATTGCAGCGGATGGCCATGGTCGCGGAACAAATGGCTCAGCACCAAGACTCTGGTCGCTCCGAGCAGCGCATCATTGAAGAAGCCGTACGAGAATACTATAAATCGGAAGCTTACTTGAGTCTAAGCAAGTACTACAAGCGGCGTGAGTACATGATCGTCGGTGAGGGCGTGGTGTTTGTGATCAGTATGGCTATCGGGGTTTGGTTGATCAATCGCGGCTATAATAAGGAGGTAACGGCCGCGCAACAAAGACGGAATTTTTTGTTGTCCATTACGCATGAATTGAAGTCGCCTTTGGCTTCTATTCGACTCATCCTTGAGACTTTCCGCAAGCGAAAACTAACAGAGGAACAGGCCGACAAGCTCACTCGCAACGGCCTTACTGAGACGGAAAGGTTGACTACTTTAGTCAATGACCTTTTACTCAGCGCCAAATTGGAGACGGTATACGAACCGCATCTCGAATCAACGGACTTAGGTAAGCTCGTTCGAGATATTATGCAGAAACTGCGGGATAAATATCCTAAAGTAGCTTTTTCCTTACGAGAGGACAATCATATCCCAGCCATTGAAGCGGATCGACTAGGTCTGACCTCGGTCATATTGAATCTTTTGGAAAATGCTGTGAAATACACCCCCGACTCCCCAAAGATTGAGGTAGTACTTGACCGAGTGGAAGATATTGTGAGTCTAGCCGTAGCTGATAATGGCATCGGTATCTCAGACAAGGATAAGCGACAAATCTTCGAAAAGTTCTATCGTGTTGGAAATGAGGATACTCGGCGAACAAAAGGTACCGGTTTAGGGTTGTTCATTGTGAAAGAAATCGTGAAGTCTCACGAAGGGCAGATTAGCGTTTTGGATAACCAGCCCAAAGGGACTATTTTTAGAATTCAGCTGCCGAGCAGTAAGAAGGCAGGATAAAATAGTTTGATGTATAAGGAATGAAGGCCTACTGCCCAATTATTTCATTCTCCATTAAACATTGTTCATTACACAGTGCCTAGTATGATTCGAATATTGTTAGTCGAAGACGAAGAAAACATCAGAGATGTAGTAAAACTCAATCTGGAAATGGAAGACTTTGAGGTCGTAGCTGCCGGTAATGGTAGAGATGCCTTGAAGTACTTCAGAGAGCAACATTTTGACTTGCTCATCTTGGATGTGATGTTGCCAGAAATTGACGGTTTTCAGGTGTGTGAGCAAGTGAGACTAACCAATATGGAAGTGCCGATCATCTTCCTTACTGCGAAGGACACGGCCATGGATCGCATCTCCGGCTTGAAGAAGGGAGCCGATGATTATCTCACCAAGCCCTTCAACTTAGAAGAATTGCTCCTGCGCGTCAATAATCTCATCAAGCGGACAAGCAAGGCGCCAGAGAACACACCAGAAGTCTACACTTTTGGGAATAACAAGGTCAATTTCTTGACCTACGAAGCGCAAAATGAAAAACAGGCTTTCAGCTTAACTAAAAAGGAGGCCATGCTCTTGAAATTGCTCATTGATCGGCGTAATGAGGTCGTCTCTAGGCAACAGATTCTCCAATCCGTCTGGGGCTATGACGTGTACCCCTCAACACGGACCATCGACAATTTCATCCTTTCTTTCCGCAAATACTTTGAGGCCGATCCAAAGAATCCAAACTTTTTTCTATCAGTCAGAGGGGTCGGCTATAAGTTTGTGGGATAAAGCTTCGTAGGCTTAATCTTACACTAGCTCTTCCCCCGCAGGTAGATCTAAGCGTTTTAAGGTTTCCGAAGCGGCAGCGGCGGTGCTTAAGGGCAATACGAACAAGAAACCAATCACCGTCATTAATATCAAGAGGAAAACTGCGCCATTACCCATTGCCAGCCCTTTGTGTCGTCTTACGAACCGAACACTTTGTCGGACGTTGGTATGTCGCTCCAGGGTAAAGTCCATGCTACCGAAACCAGCATAAAAGGCCTGTACCATGAAAATAGCGATGGTAGTAAAAGGACTGAAGATTGGTATTAATCCCAACAGGAAAAGAATCAGGGTAAAGAACAATTCTCGGCTGATATTTCGCAACGCAATCCGGAGCCCACGCACCAAATCTCTCAACATTTTTGATACTTTAAAGCTCTGCTGTGGAACGCCAACCATCCGCTTTTCAATCTGCTCCGACATCAAACTCATAAAGGGTGAGGATAATGCAATTACCAACTGCTTGAAGATGATTAAGCCAAAAGCCCCTACAAACAACCCACCAAACACATTGGCGATTTTCAGCAGTGTACCACTCCCCCACTCCCACGGATAATACGACAACAGCCAGCCCCCAATATCATCGGCAATCCCCCAAGCCGCCCCAAATATGGCTGCTCCTAAAAGAATGCTAATTAGTGCTGGGGCGAGGAAATAGCCCCAGAGTTTGTACTTCACAATAATCTTGAA
>ENA-UENT01000332-UENT01000332.1-marine-metagenome-genome-assembly--contig:-NODE-332-length-32748-cov-3.307963_pt1 | contig 32748 bp, 25 predicted proteins | sample MGYA00237879_ERZ529330 | MGnify/ENA primary metagenome ERZ529330 (study PRJEB26372, sample SAMN05368345) | marine metagenome | biome: cultured habitat; feature: ocean water; material: water; isolation... | reverse complement strand
GAAAAAAGATGAAGCGTAGTTATATCTTTTATTTGTCCCTCATTCCTAAGCACTTATTTCATTTATTGTTTGGCCATACTCCATTGGGTCTAATATAGCATGATTCAAAGCCTTCATATAAGAAACTATGCCATTATCGAGTCCTTGGAAATTAATTTCTCTGATGGACTGACGATAATCACGGGTGAAACAGGAGCCGGTAAATCTATTCTCCTTGGGGCCTTGGGCTTGATCATGGGGGATAGAGCTGACACAAAGTCTCTCTATAACGAAACTCAGAAATGTGTTATTGAGGGAAACTTCAATATTCGCCCTTATAATCTGAACACATTTTTTGAGGCCTATGATCTCGACTATGAAGAAGATCTCATTGTTAGGCGAGAAATAGCGCCTTCGGGGAAATCGAGGGCCTTCATTAATGATACTCCGGTTAACCTCAAAATTCTACAGGATCTAAGTTCCTCACTCATTGACCTGCATCAGCAGTTCGACACCCTGGACATCCACAAGGTATCTTTTCAGTTGAGAATGCTCGATGCGCTGGCAGGGAACAAGGACGCCCTGGAAAAGTACCAGACGCTTTATCGCAAGTATCATCTGAACAAGAAGCGGCTAGCAGAATTGGTGGAAACCACCCGCAGCGCTTCTAAAGAAATGGATTATAATCAATTTCTGCTGGACGAATTACACCAAGCAGAATTGATTGCTGGTGAACAAAAGGAGCTAGACGAGGAACACGCCCGATTGGCCAATGCAGAGGAGATTAAGCAAAGTTTGGGGGGCGTTTTTCAACAACTGGTGGAAAGCGAACATGCTATTCTTGGTCAAATGCAGGAGTTGCAGACCAACCTCCTCAAATTAGGAAAGGTCGATAGACAGGTAGATGGCATCCAGCAACAATTTTCGGAATTGATGGGCGGGCTAGAGGAACTAGCCAATGAATGTGAGAAAATCGCGGAGAATACTGAATACGATCAGGAGCGAATCATAGCACTCGATGAAAGATTATCGCTGTTGGATAACTTACAGAAGAAACATCAAGTAGGAACCGTAGAGGAGTTACTTTCCATTCAGGCTGAACTGGAAGAAAAGGTTAATGCATACTCTAATTCCGATGCTGAAATTCAGAAATTGGAGCAAGAAATTGAGCAACAAGAGGAAACGCTACGCAAAAGAGCGGAGAAGCTAAGGAAAAGCCGTGCCGGAGTAATTCCAAGTTTCGAGAAGAAGGTACACGAGATGCTATCTCAACTGGCCATGCCAGCTGCAAAGATGCAGGTAGTAATGGATCCAGCTGAGCAATTGAATAGTACGGGTTTCGATGAGGTTTACTTCTTGTTTGCCGCCAACAAAGGAAGCCGAATGCAACAGATCAAAGATGTAGCTTCAGGTGGAGAATTGGCTAGATTGACCCTGGTAACTAAGTCTTTGGTTGCTAGTGCCATTCCACTGCCCACCTTGATCTTTGATGAGATTGATACCGGAATCTCAGGGGATGTGGCTCTAAGGATGGGCAATATTTTGCGCGTTTTATCCAACCATCACCAGGTCGTATCCATAACCCACTCTCCTCAAATCGCAGCCAAGGCTGATTCCCATTACTTTATCTATAAATCAGATAAAGAGGATCGGACCATTACCAAAGTTAGGCTGTTGGATCAAGACGAACGTATCCGGGCCATTGCCACGATGCTCAGTCAAAATCCACCGAGCGAATCCGCTATCGAAAACGCTAGAGAACTGATCACAAATAACTAGAGAATAGTTCGATCACCTAAAACAGTACAGAAATCATTAGTGAAGCAAAGCGGCAGATTCTTAATAATGAGATGCCACAGCTTCATGAGCAATTAAAAATGTTATGGCAAATAATCTTTTAGCAGGAAAAAAAGGGATCATCTTCGGTGCCCTTGATGACAAATCCATTGCCTGGAAAATCGCAGAGCGTTGCGTTGAAGAAGGAGCTGAGATCACTTTGACTAATGCTCCGGTAGCCCTACGTTTTGGTGCCATCAACGCCCTGGGCGAAAAATTGAATGCAAAGATCATTCCCGCAGATGCTACCAGTATGGAAGATCTGGAAAACCTATTCACCGAATCTATGGATGTATTAGGGGGTAAGATCGACTTTGTATTGCACTCGATCGGTATGTCATTGAATGTTCGCAAAAAGAGAGGATATACCAACTTGAACTATGACTTCATGCACAAGACGTTTGACATTTCGGCGATGTCCTTTCACCGGGTAATGCAAACGATTTGGAAAATGGACGCCATCAATGATTGGGGATCAATCCTAGCACTGACCTACATTGCAGCGCAAAGAGTATTCCCAGATTATAATGAAATGGCAGAATCAAAAGCGCTGTTGGAATCCTTTGCGCGTAGTTTTGGGTACCATTTCGGCGTCGAGAAGAAGGTACGTGTAAATACCGTTTCTCAATCTCCAACTTGGACTACTGCTGGTAGTGGGGTAAAAGGTTTCGAAGAATTTTTCGGCTATGCCGACAAAATGTCTCCACTTGGCAATGCCTCTGCTGATGCATGTGCGGACTACTGCGTCATGATGTTCTCAGACCTGACCAAGATGGTTACTATGCAAAACTTGTATCACGATGGGGGATTCTCTAATATGGGAATGAATCCTTCCGTCTTAGGACTATAGTAAGTTGAAAGTTGAAGGTTTTTAGTTTAGCGGTAAGGAAAAGCTTGCCATTTTCTTTAAACTTTAGACCTTCAACACTTAACCCTTGACCCCTCCAATCCTTAATGAAAAGCCAATAAAAATCCATTGCAGGGTTAAGAACACATGAGTAGGCAACCATTCTGCTTTTGCATTCGTTCTGAAAGGGAAATTCCGAAAGGTGCAAATCGGCTTTTCTAAGGCATGAAGTCTAAAGCAAATATTTCAGTGTACTGCTACAATTTAATATGACTAAAAAGCTCCACATCGCAATATTGATCGGATTGTTTGCCGTCCTTAGTCCCAACCTTTGGGCTCAGCAACGGTCAGAGAAGGTGTTGCGACCTGGGCAAAGTACACAGCGGACACAATCCCAGCGGCCAACGAATACAGGTGGCAGGGATGATGTCTCTCAGATGGAGTTTAATGAGCAATTCGAAGATGAGGTAGACACCTTTGGCGTTTTTCTATATTATTCCGAAAACCCCAATCGTGAAACGCCCTTCGCAGACAGCCTGCTCTCCGGTTATTTCCACCAGTACGATCCGGCCCGACAAAGAGATTTTGACTATATGCATCTCGGGATCGTGGGTTCAGCTGCTCGTCCCATCCTGTTTGAAGCGAGTCAAAGGCGAGGCTTCGATGTAGGTCTCAACCAATATGATCTGTATTTCACGAAGGCCAACCAAACGCCATATTATCGCTTAGAGAAGCCCTACACCAACGTCCATTATACCCAAGGTGGAGAGCAGGCCGATGGGATTTTCAAGGCAAAATTTAGTCGAAACTTCGCCAATGGCATAAATTATGCCTTGGTATATGACCGGCACAGCTACATCGGTTCTTCCAACCAATACCCCAATCAAAATCATAGGATGACGACCTTTGTCAATAGCATGTCCTATGAGAGCAAAACGGGAAAATACCGAGCCTATCTATCGGTAGCAGCGAATACGGCGGAGGCAGAAGACAATGGAGGCGTCTTCGAAGAACCGGAAAAAGAGGGACAGTTCAGAGGCCCGGCTTCGGCGGTTACCCTATTAGAAAGCGGACAGACTCGACACCAACATCAAGAATTCAGCTATACGCATTATCTACAATTTGGAGGAAGGGAGGATTCTATTCGTGGGCCGCTTAGATCTTATACCTTATCCCATCAACTCCTATACAATACCAATAAGTACAAGTTTTTTGAAGAAGCAGCTACCGCTGACACCTTGTTTTTCAATCAATTCCCCGTTTTTCGAGTGGATGATCGAGGAAGTAGATTCTATTTGGAGCATCGCAAATTGGAGAACGTTTTCAATCTAAGTACCTTCCGATTAGGCGCTTCGGCGCAAGAGAATGATGTAAAGAAAGAGAAAGACTTGTTACAGGTAGGGCTGGTGCATAGTTTACATTGGTTAGACTTCGAGCCGATCAAATCTACTGTGAATAATTTGTTTTTGACCGGTAAGCTCACCTTTAACCCTAGTGATCGGCTCTTCATTTCTACCAACGCCCATTTTGGATTACTAGATAACCGAGGAGATTACAAGTTAAACGGAGAACTTTTCTTTGATCTGAAGCAAGGAGGAAGTTTGAAAGTACAAGCGAGTAGTCAATTATACAGCCCAACTTTGTTACAAGAACAATATCGACTCTCACAAATACAGCTTTGGGAACGGTCTTTCCGCTCTACCTTAGAGACTAACTTAACCGCCTCCTACCACCTGCCTGCCTTGGACATTACGCTGTCCGGAGGGTATCACCTAGTCAACAACTTCATTTACTTTGATGAAACGGGTGTTTCGCAGCAGACGGGAGTTCCCATCAGTATTAGTCAATTGACGGTGCAAAAGAACTTCAGGTTTGGCCCAGTACACCTGGATAATGTGATTGCCTTCCAACAGTCTAGCGAAACCTTCGTGCGAGTACCTACCTTGTATACCAAGCATAGTCTATATTATGCAGGAACTTGGTTCAAGGTGCTCAGTGTACGTTGGGGTGCAGATATGCGATTCAATACAGAATGGGATGGTTATTATTACAATCCATTTACGGGTCAGTTTCAGCTCTCAGATCAGAAAATAGCTTCCTATCCTAATATCGATGGCTTCTTCAGCATGCGCATCGGCAATTTCCGAGCCTTCTTCAAGTACGAAAACCTTTCCATCCTACTACTAGATCGACAGTTGTATTATCAAGCCGCCTACGCCCCCTACCCTTTCAACGGCTTTAGATTTGGCGTAAATTGGCGCTTCATCAACTAGACCTTACTTCTCTTTCAGAGCCATTCATATACTTCCATCGTTTCTTTGATTTACTTTTTGCTTAAAGACTGAAGGCTAAGCAATCCTTGTCTTATATTTAGGGACTAAACCAACTTTACCTGGATATGTATACATACTGCACGGCCCTACTGCTCATCATTAGTCTACTTGCCTGTCAGACATCGTCTTCCGAAAGCCAAGAAAATGGTCAGGAGAATTCGACTAGTACTACAAAAGATCCCAATCTAGACTATCAAGCTTACACGCCAAAAGATTCCGATTTAATCCTTTCTCGTGCTGCATATGCCGACCAATTGTATGGCTTTTGGCTAGGACAGTGCATCGCCAATTGGACCGGATTGATTACGGAAATGGATAAGATCGGAGGTGAAGGGAAAAATGGGAAAGCCGCCGGTTTTTACACAAGTGAAGATTGGGGGAAGCCCGATCAGCCAAATATGTGGGACAACTCCTTCAATGACACCCTTTCACCCACTATTACCTTCCTCTTTGAAGATGAAGGTGGAATCTGGGGTGCTGATGATGATACGGATATAGAATATATCTATCAATACATTACCTATCAGAATCAAACGACCAAATTAACGCCTGAGCAAGTAAGAGATGGATGGCTCACCCACATTTATAAAGAAGGGGAAAGTCCATTTGTCGGAGGTGACGGCAAGATAGGAGAAAACTACCTATGGGTTTCCAATCAAACTGCGCATGATCTAATGCATACGGGTATGCTCCCACCTGCGACCAGCTTACCAGAAAACAACCCGAATTATGAAATGATCGATGCACAACTTACGACAGAGATATTCGGCTTTTTTGCTCCGAGCAGACCGGACCTCGCGGTGGAAATCGCCGAAACGCCTATCCAAACTACTGCTCGCTTCAACGCTCAATGGGCAGCTGAGTTCTACGTCATCATGTACGCCTTGGCTAGCGTACCTAAAGAGGACATGAGTATAAAAGACAAACTGGTCTGGATGGCCGAAACAGCTAGGCAGCGATTACCAAACGATTCCTACTCCGCCAAAATGTATGACTTTGTAAAAGAACAACATGCAGCTGGAGCCTCCTGGGAGGCTGCCCGAGATGCCTTACACGAGAAGTATCAAGTACAGCAAGCGGATGGTTATGAATGGGCTACCAAAGATCCAGTCTGTAACGGATGCTTCGCCGCAGGTATCAACTTCGGAGCAAGTATCGTTAGCCTCTTATACGGAGAAGGAGATTTCAAAGAAACCATCAAGATTGGGGCCTTAGCCGGTTGGGACTCGGATAACCCAACTGCTACCTGGGGTGGCCTAATCGGCTTTATGATCGGCAAAGCAGGGCTCGAGGAGGCTTTTGGGCAGCGCTTCTCCAATACTTTCAATATTCATAGAACTCGTGGGGGCTTCCCAAATGATGGCATAGATACCTTTGAAAATATGGCTGAAGTAGGCCTGTTCATTATTGACCGAATGGTGCAAGAACGAATGAAAGGTGGAATTGACCTGGAAAAAGATGTTTGGTACATTCCGCAAACGGAATGGACTGTTCCAGCAGGCAGCTAAGGTGAAATCGGATGCAAATACTAAAATTCTTGTCCCTAATTATTACCGGGTTCTTTGCCATTGCGGGGACTATGGCCTTGATCAGCGTCCCCCGTGTGATAGCCTATTACGACACCTTGCAAGCCGGAAACTTGCAAGTGGATAGCGTTTACGCGGCAGGAACTGCAAATTATCGGAAGTCTTATCTACGAGGAATTATGCTCTTACCGAACCAGGCAACGGCCATTTCTCAGGATAAGAGATTCAACCTAACCTACAATGAAACAACGCGAGAATATCTAAAAACGAAGCGGATTGAGGCCATCGGCATGCAAGAAGTAGAGGGTGCTGGAAAGCGGCGGCGTGAAATAAAAATACACTATATTTCTGCCGCCCCAGCTCGACAAGAGCAAGTGCTCATACCCTGCTGGTTTAGCCATAAAAGGACCTCCGTCCTTTTGCGATTGAATGATGAGAAACCGAGCAGAAAAGGGCCAGTTCAAAGCAGACTGCAAAACGGCATCCTCTTACTGGCGCCCTTTCTACTCACTTTACTATTTTGGTGGGTACGAAAACGTAGATTAGAAGGCGATCAGGCTGAGTAAGGAGTCTGTAGCGACCTTCTCTAGCTAGTTCAGAGGATAGAAGGCTTCGACCATTTTCGTTGGATGTTCATCGCCCACGTGGCTGACCATGAATGAGCCACCCCAGATGTTGTCTGGAAATTTCATGATTTGCTCCGTGATTTGTTTGATGGAAGTGACGGTATTAATCTCAATAGCGTCCTCAATTGGCATCCACTTTACTTCTGCCAGACCTTCTGGTAAAATTACTTCCCCATCCACATATGTTGCTTGATAGTAATGCCGCAAGGTCGCATAGGGATGATAATCATACTTGTAGCTGAATTGTCCACGTAATTTCACATCGGAAATCCGCAGTCCATAGGCACTTGCAAGGCTATCTAGGCTTTCCTTTACGTATTGGCGTTCCCGGTATACAAAAGAAGGTGTGCCCCAGACGTGTTGCTCTCGGCTCATTAGCATCTCATTCTTATCATTCACAATGATCAGTCGATGAACAGCAAAATTATGGGAGGGATCTCGGTGTGGATTGTTTTGACCAAAGGCCCATACAGTAGATAGTAAGAACGAAATTAGAATGAATAGTCTCATTTGTATTTAGCTTTTATTTGAGCCACAAATCTGAGCGCAATGGACCGTTCATCCTACCGAAATCATGATGTTGGCAGTAGTTTTTCCCAAAAATTCAAGATTTGTTTGATTCCAAGCCCTTCCGGTAAGCTTTTGCCGTTATACCGGCATATCGTTTGAAGGCGCTGTTGAAAGTAGAGATACTACTAAAGCCACTATCATAAGCCATAGCAGCAATGGTCATATTGGAGTATTGTGGCAAAGACATGAGACGCTTCACCTCTTCTACCCGGTACTTGGAAATATATTGCGAATAATTCAACCCCTCCTGTTGATTAATGACCTGGGAGAGCACTTTTGAGGATACTCCGACTTGGGCACTTAACTTAGATAGTGTCAGCGAAGGATCGAGATAAGGCTTTTCCTGCTCCATGCCTTGCCGTAGAAGTTTCATGATTCCTATTATATCTTGATCGTTAAGACTTGACTGACTGTACCTTTCTCCCTCTACTTTAAATATGGATGGATATCTGAAGGCCATGAATGACAGATAGATAATAACAGAGGAGAAAAGAAAGGATATTCCAATATAGAAGGTGAAGATCAGTTCAGAAATCAAGAAATAGAGTCCGATAAATAGTAGATTGATCGTCAAAAAGTGATATAGCCAGTGCGTCACATTTGGTTTTGTTGGAAGTTGTCCAATCTTCCTGGTACGGTTCAACTGGAGCAAGGAGAACAGCGTGTAAACAAACATATGGACTATCGTGAACTTGTAGAAAACGCCAAAAATCCAAGACCCGTCGTTTGGGATCAACCAACAACATCCGGCCAATAGGATGAAAGGAAGATAATGTAACCAACCCTTTGCTGTAGGCTTAGACTTTGCTTGTAATAAATAGGAGGTATGTAACCAGATCGAAGGTCCGACGCCTAACAAGGTAGTTAGAAACAGGGTTCTTATCGTGGCATTAATTTCGAAATAATTGTGGAAAAGAGATTTCCCGATTCGTAGGCTAAAGGCCAGCAAGTAGATGGCTAAGAAAACATTGGAGAGGTGTTGTTTTTTGCGGTTCGACAAAAGCAAGGCCGCGAAAAAGAACCCCAATATTACACCTATACTCCCAATCAGCAATTCAATATGTTGGAGTAATGCCGCGTTCATCGCCAAAAGATAGGTATTTCACATCGGTCGGCCCTAGAATCAAGCCCAGAAGTTAAACAAACAGAAAAGTCGTGCCCAATGAACACGACTTTCCCCTATCAGCCTAGCTGATTCTATAGCTATATCCTGAAAAGCAGGAACTAGCTCAACTCCATACCAACTCTCTTCATTAGATCGATGGTCTTTTGAATTCCGGTAACTTCATCCAACTCTCTACCTTCATACTCAACACCGATATATCCGGTATATCCAGCCTCCTTTACGATCTGAAGCATTTTCTTATAATCTGTATGTATCTCGTTGCCATCCGCATCAAAATCATGCGTTTTTGCACTCACGGCCTTGGCAAAAGGCATCAATTCCGTTACCCCTTTATAACGATCGTACATGTTCGCACATCCGTCTTCTCCTCTTTCCACACAGAAATTACCAAAGTCTGGCAGGGTTCCGCAATTATCCATATCGACCTGAGACATCACGCCTGCTAGCCAAGAGCCATCAGAAGAATATCCTCCATGATTTTCCACGATCACGTTTAAACCTGCCTTAGCTGCGTACTCACTGAGTTTTCCTAGACCATCAACAGCCGCAGCAGCCACTTCTTCTGCCGTACCTTGCCCAGCAGCATTCACCCGAATAGAGTGACAACCTAAGTATTTAGCCGCATCCACCCATTTGTAGTGGTTCTCAACAGCCTTTAAGCGTTCAGCGTCTACGGTACCTCCCAAGTTTCCTTCGCGATCAATCATAATCAATAAGGACTTCACACCATTATCATCCGCTCTTTTCTTCATTTCAGCTAGGTAAGCACTGTCCTCTGCCTTATCCTTGAAAAACTGGTTCACATACTCGATTCCATCTAGACCAAACTGATTCTTAGCCGTTGCAGCAAAGTCCAGGTTATCCAGTTTACCTCCAAAAAAGGATTTGTTCATCGACCACTGCGCTAGAGAAATCTGGAAGAAAAGTTCTTTTGGTGTTTCTTCTGCTGCCGATTCCCCTTCTCCTTCCTTAGTCCCGGCTTGATTATTACAGGCCGCCAGGGAAAATAGCCCAAGCCCAAGGGCTGCCTGACTTCCTCGTTCAATGAAAGTTCTTCTTTTCATTATATGTTGTGTTTTGATAGTTTACTGATGCATCTATCCGTGAAGACAATGAGCGTAATAGGTTCTATACCTTCATTGCCCACGACCGAGTCAAAGATAGAATATCCTTTCACAATGCTGCGTTTAAGGAGCGAATTCAAACTTATTCTTTGGAGTTATTGACAATGTAAGCCTTTGATTTTACTTCGCCCCTACATTCTCACAAGAAAAGAGGCATTCAACAAACAAGTATCAGCGGAATCCAATACCCCAAGCGATGGAAAAATTTGGAAACCCCTGCATATAAAGTATATTTGGGTACTTGACTAGAACCCACAAAGCCCAAATTACAGGCGATCACAACAACACGGTCTTGAGCACTGGAATACCCTAGAATGACCTCCAACCTCAATCGTGTGCCTAAAAACAAATCCATGTTCAAGAAATTTTTAGACGCTATTGGCAACCTATTCAAATCTCTTTTCGGAGGAGGTACTGATCCTCAACCCAAGCCGAAGCCCAAACCAAATGACCCAATCACTGACATTCCACAAGATGGTTCTGAAATCACTCCCGATACCATTATCATCGTGGCGGATGAGACAGAAAATGTCATTATCAAACCTGATGAAAAAGATATCGAATTTGATGATGATCTTGGGGTAGATGAAAACATCCCATCTACGATCCCTGATGACAATAACTCAAGCGGCGACTCAGGTACGGACGGGTCAGATAATGAGGAAGAAGGAGGCAGTGGAGGCCCTGTGGAAGGAGAAGTTCCTCAAGGAAGGTTTCTCTGGTGCCTAGATAATGGCCATGGTCAGTTTACCAAAGGCAAACGCTCTCCAGTGTTTGATGACGGTGTGACCCAGTTCTTGGAATATGAGTTTAACCGGGATATTGTGCGCCGAATCATGGCACAGCTTGATGAGCATGGTATTTCCTATTACAATGTAGTGCCTGAAGTAGAAGTGGATGACTTTCTCAGGGAGCGTGTTGATAGAGCTAATGCCAAGAAATCAGAACTGCCTAAATTGTTCATTTCTGTACATTCCAATGCCGCTTCCGCTAGATCTTCCAAACACTGGGCTTCTGCCAGTATTAGCGGTATCGAAACCTGGTATTTCCACAATAGCAAGAAAGGGAGAAAAGTTGCTTCCATCTTTCAAAAACACCTCGTTGATCAAACTGGCCTGAAGAATCGCCATCTGAAGTCTAGACCGGAATCCCAATTTTATGTATTGCGAAAAACGAAGATGACGGCCGTATTAACGGAAAATGGCTTCTATAACAACGAGGTAGAGGCAGCTAAGTTAATGACGGACGAGATGCGGCAGAAGATTGCTGATGCCCATGTGGTCGCCATTCTTGAGATTGAGAAAAATGGCATTTAGGGTCACCTCGAAGATGGCTAAATAAGAACCCCGCTGCTCGTCCTTTGGATAAGCAGCGGGGTTTCTCGTTTATGAAGACAAGACTTACTGTATTTTAACCACTCTCCTACCCCAGCGTTGACCTTCTTGTTCAACGCTTAGCCAGTAGGTCCCATTTGCCAATCCAGCCCAATTTAGCTGGAAGTTTTGAGCGCCTGCACCAACAGCTTGCTGTTCCTGGCGCACTCTTCTGCCCAATCCATCGAAAAGACTGATTTGCACTGGTGCGCTAGTGGGAAGTTCGATTTCTAGCTGTAGCTCTTGCCGGAAAGGGTTAGGATATACCTTTAGATCATGCTCTAGGGCTAAGGCTTCATCTGTATCCGTCAACGTTCTATTACCCGTTCCAAACCACGTGCCCCAACGTGCCTCATTAGGCACTTGAAGGAAGATGCTTGCATTTCCTACCGGATTAATCTTATCATCTGCCACAGATACAATGCCTAATATCCTTTCAGTACTATTCTGTGGTACAGCATCAAAGATTAGGGATTGATCATCCACTGAAAAGTTGGGAAAGCCTAAGTCCAAGTTCTGCCAAAAGGTACCGAAATCTCCATTCAACGTATTGACACCCACGATGAAATATTCAGGACCCTGCGTCCCTTCCTGTAACCAGTCCATGGCAATAATATTAGGCGAATTCTTAGAGAAAGTCGGATTTCCTACACTCGTATTATCAGGTAATCCCGTAAAGAGCTTGCTAATAAAGCCATCACTGAAGTTATTGGAGTCATTATCCCAAACTCTGATAAATCCAATATCCCAGAACTCCACTGATCCATTCAAGTTATTCAGTTCACTAAGCGCATCGTACATCACAAACTCTCCAGAGAAATCCCATTCTAGTACATCTGCATAAGACACATCACCGGTAGTCACACCTTGTGCAGTGGAGGGGTTAAACAATTCGAAATCTTGGCCATTCCCTGTATCTAACCTAAATATCCAAAGTCGATTGTCCAGATCATCCGTCAAGGCCGCAAGACGTTGCCCATCCTTGGAGATGGCCGCGTTACGCCAGATCCCGTTTGAAGTTAGGGCCTCGAAAGAGGCATTTCTGGTATTCCAATCAATATTAATCGTCTGTATATTCCCGTTTCCATCTACAAACACAATGATAGATCCATCATCAGTGATGCTGGGCTTGCTCAAGATACTAGTGGTGACTAATGGATTGGCAATGAAGGTTCCTTGAGGGGTAACGATTCGCAAAGCTTGCTTATCCCCATCCGCAAAGACGATGAATTCATCTCCTGGGTTAATCGGAACTTCTTCCTGTTCATCATCTGTACCTTGATCGCCTATAATACCCACTTGATCAAAAGCACTAGCCGCTGCATTGACAACGCTTTGTCCCCGCGACTGAGCCGCCTGTAAAACCGCAAGCCGAAGATCAATAAATTGAGAGAAACGAGTTAGGTATTCATTCAGTGCATCATAGAATACTTCCTCGGCTACACTTTTCCCAACCTGCGAAGCAAAAAGGAAAAAGGCTTTGTTCGGAATGCCACTGTTGACATGCACACCTCCATTATCCCCCTCCTCCGTTTCGGGAAGATTTACAAACTCATTCATATGCGCGGGCTGCCAGCCTCTTGAACCAAACCCTGAGCCCCCGTTATTAGGATCAGCCAGGTTTCGCAAGGCCCCACTTGGGAATACATTTGTCCGAACCACATCCTCTCCCATGAGCCAATCCTCGCGATCAATCATAGCGCCAAAAATATCCGCGAAAGATTCATTCAAAGCACCCGACTGGCTCAGATATTCAAGGTTTGCAGTGGTTTGCACCACGCCGTGAGACATTTCATGGCCAGCTACGTCCAGGGCTCCTGCCAAAGGATCAAAAGCTGTTTTCCCATTTCCGTAAAACATGGCAGTGCCACTCCAGAAGGCATTATCGAATCCACCGCCATCTTCATCTGCAACATTGATGACAGAAATGATATTCCCTCCTTGACCATTGATGGAATTCCGTTGATGTGTTGTACGGAAATACTCATACGCCACGCCGGCATTGTAATGAGCAGAAACTGCGCCGGCCGGCCAATCTTGATTATTAAAAGAGAAAACCTGCTTCACACCAAAATCATCGTTCCCAATAGGCGTTTCATTTTCCGCGTCCAGCGTCCAAATGGCTCCAGATGGACTATCCGGAAGATTAGAGCCTGCTGAGTTGAACATGTTTCGGCTAGCATCGATGAGGTAATACACATCATCGACAATATAGGAACGGACTTGCTGCGTGTTTCCGTTCAGATCGGGTCGGTTAGCGGTAGCCGGGCCATCTGGTGGTAAAACGAATGAAGGTGTAGGCTTTTCATGCACAGAGTGGTCGTGATCCATTTTGCAAATATTGTTATAGTCAAAAAGGATCTCCCCTGTAATAGCATCTACGTAATAATATTGCTGATGATGAATGTTAGGCACCAGCTTCACGCGCCAACTCAGCCGTTCAGCGGCCTCATTATTTTTTGCATGGTAAATGACTAATTCCGATTCTACAGCATTTAGCTGAAGCCGATCTCTCATGACCTGACTCATATTGGTCCAAGTGGTCTTCTTACTAATATCGGTTGTAGCAATCTCCACTGCCTGCTCTTCTTGGATTTGGGGCTCCAGACTAGACAATTCAGGGGTTGGATAGTAACGCCCCATGGTGTAATCTACCTGATCCGCCTTGAAATGAATAGTCAATTCCCCACCATGGACCTTGATGCCCTGATGGTACTGCTGTAAACGGTAATACGGGTGCTGATCACGCCCTTTTCCCTCGGTCACCACCCTAAAGGTTGATTCTACATCTTCTACCTTCATATATTTTTCTAAGCTCGCCAGATGCCGGTAGATTTTGCTAGCGGCCGTGCCCTCCTTGGGTGTCGCATCGGCGGTACCATAGATGGCAATGGGCCGGGTATTTCCCTCGCCGTAGTATAGTCTAACAGGCGCCTGAGATACTCTAGGTACGGAGGGGGTTATGGATCGAAATTGGGTCGACAAGTTACCAAAAGGGCGAGTGACGACTGGAACACTAGGAAGCAGAGGTTGAAGCTGAATATCTTCAATTTGATACGGAGTCCCTGAATTTTTTTCGATTTGGTTTAGGTGGGGTTTGAATTGTCCTAGCAGCACGGTGCTACACAACACTAAACCCAATGAAGTAAAATACTTTAACATGAGAAGACGAAATTTGGGTTGAAAATTGGTTAACATTCTTATATCTGTAAATGATTAGCAAAGCATGAGATCCTTGCCAAGCAGGTTTGAAATCAATTATTTTTTCACTGCACCAACTTGTGGAACAAGCGCCTGGCAAGCGGCATAGAATTGCTTTATACTTTCTGGTGTAGGGTGACTACTTGATCCCCAGCTTAGCCGGTGTTTTTGCCCCTTGTCTTCCATTCTTACAAAATGGTAAAGGTTACCTGGATGTTGAAAGTCTTGCTCGCTCATTTTTTGCTTAGTCCAATCTAAAAAAATCAACTTGGCCTGGCTGCGTTTTACTTTGGGCAAAGCGATAAACGCTCCTTGTTGACTTTCTCGTTTAAAAAACTGACCATTCTCCAGCAACATATATTCTGTGAAAGTGCCAGCAAATCCGCCACCACTGCCAAAATACAGTTGAGTATCCGGTAATTTCTCGGTAGAATAGGTTTTACAGCTTATCAATACCAAAAGTAGTGCGAAAAGGGGTAGTGTTCTTAGCATATCGTTGTGTTCTGGTTTTTAATCATACCATTGGGACGCAAATTATAGTCTGTAGATACAATTACACGCTCTCTACTGATCCAGTGGATCGATAGTGACGACTAAATCAAATGTTGAGGTATTGAAGTAAATAAGCAGGTATCAGGTTGTACCTGAGGAAGCATGTTTGAGTAAACGTAGGGATTTAGCAACAAGAATACTTAGATAGTTACCAGAGATCGAGGAGGAGAAATACGTAAAATTGAATCCTCTCCTTGAACTTACGCTTCCATAATTTGGCTGAGCTTTCAAACACTCTATCTTCTTCTTGATCTCCATAATCGGAAACAGCGAATAGGATTTGAAAGTTGAACGATCAACAGGCCAAATATAAATTTAAATGCGAGAAGGCACAGTGCCTTCCCCTTATTTTCGTCTCCTTTGACGTTAAACTGTCCTTTGAGAAACAAGTGTTTAAGAAAATATTAAGTTTTTGGTAACAAAAAAAAACCGTGCGTCTTGCTATCTTGCACAGATTAGTTGCTTAAACGGATATCATGAAAAAGTTTTTCTGTCTACTCCTTGCCTGTACTCTAGTAAGTTTTTTACCTATGAATGCCCAGGATGCACCGCATTCCGGAGAGGATACTCCTCTGAGTAAAGAGGATAGTCAGGAGGCTTCAGAAGCTACTTCAGAGGAATTAGCCGATTATTCCGCATTGGAGGAATCCATCGAAGAGGTGGATACAGAGGCCAAGACAAAAGATAGCAATGCGGAAACTGAAAAGAAAACAGCTTGCATAAATATCTCACCATCGGAGCAGAAAGCGAATAGTAAGGAGGCAAATAAGAAAGCAAAGGGCGCTACCAAGGAGAATATCAATAAGTCTCCTAAGTGCAGTAAATTGAAGCAGAAGGAACAAGAGGCCAGCAAGAAGAAACCCAAAGCGAGCTCTCGGGTAAAACTGGTTTCTTATCGTCCAAACGTTTATTAATCTCTACTATTTCGAATCCTTATCCCATTCTGAATAGACTTGACCTTTTCGGTACTGTTGCATCACATGCCTTACTGTCGGCGTGAGGTTTGGTGGCAATTCATCTAAGGAATACCAAGCTACGCCTTGGAATTTCCAAGGCTCTTTAGCTCTAAGCGTACCTTCCCACTTATAGGCTTTGAAGTACATGGTAAGTCGCCGTTCGGAGGACTTATTCTTTTGCAACACATGTACCAGGTTCAAATCCTGAGGTCTCAATTTGATACCTGCTTCCTCAAAGCTTTCACGAATAAGGGTATCCTTCGCATATTCTCCGGCCTCCATAGTACCGCCAACCAAGGTGTAGTTCCCTCCATGCGGTTTGGTCTGTTTAAGCAGTAATATCTTTCCTCTGTGATAGAGGATTAATCGGACTTTGATTCTTATCTTACGTTCCATATGTGCCTTTCGCATTTTCCACTTACAGAAAAGAACAAGGAAATATCCCGGGTAAAAGTCAGAATAATTCGTGAAAACTTAGGTATTTTTTTGAATTCCTTTTATTCATATGAAGGAATGTAAATATCTATGTATAAACAGTTCATACTTAGCGATACCGCACATTTTAGCCTACAAGCTCTTTACCCAAAGCCATCATCTCACCCTACAGATAAACGGGGTCGAAGGGTCCGCACCCCCAAAAACTAAACAAAAAGCTGTATTTTTGGCCCTGCTCAACTTTGACTAATTATATGCAATATCAAGAAAGTGTCTTAGCAACTATTGGAAACACGCCACTGATCAAACTAAGTAGAATAGGAAAACCCATTAGTGCTACCGTCTTTGGAAAGGTTGAATGTTACAACCCAGGTCAATCCGCCAAAGACCGCATCGCGCTCCACATGGTAGAACAAGCAGAGAAAAGAGGGGAACTTAAGCCAGGTGCCACTATCGTAGAAGCTACTAGTGGTAATACCGGCTATAGCTTAGCCATGATTGCTAGCCTAAAAGGCTATGGATGTGTCCTTACCGTAACGAGTAAGGCATCTCAAGAGAAACTAGCATTACTGCGTTCTATGGGCGCAGAAGTGGTCGTTTGTCCGGCAGATGCTGAACCAGACGATCCCCAGTCCTACTACCAAAAGGCGCTCCAACTCAGCAAGGAAATACCCAATGCTTTCTATATCAAGCAAAATTTCAACATGGACAACTCGGGTGCCCACTATCACACGACGGGTCCTGAGATATGGGAGCAAACGGGAGGAAAGATCACGCATTATGTTTGTTGTGCTGGTACAGGAGGTACACTTTCTGGTACAGCTCAGTATCTAAAGGAAAAGAATCCCAATATCAAGATCATCGCCGTTGATGCTTATGGTTCTGTCCTAGCTAAATACTGGCAAACAGGGGTCTTTGACAAGTCCGAAATCTACTCCTACAAGATCGAAGGTCTTGGCAAAACCATCATTCCAGATAATGTTAATTTTGACGTAATTGATGAGTTCGTAAAGGTTACGGACAAGAATAGTGCTTTGCGAACGCGAGAATTGGCCTTAAAAGAAGGTTTGTTGGTAGGCTACTCTTCAGGGGCCGCCATGGAATGTGTTTTCAAAATCAGAAGACAACTTCGACCACAAGATGTAGTAGTAGTTTTGTTCCCTGATCATGGAACTCGATACTTAGGTAAGGTCTACAATGACGAGTGGATGAAACAACACGGTTTCCTTGATGATGAGTTGCCGGAAGACGTATCCTCGAATGAGCCTAGCTACCGCAAGCAAATCAAGCGAATTTATCAGGCTTACAAACGTAAATACGGTAAATATCTTAAGCAAACCTTGAAGATCTAAGTTCTTCAAGCCTTTCGCTAGTCAATGGCGCATTCCAAGTTAGATAGGTGGTTTTATTACTTGGGAATGCGCCAAACATACATTTAGTCGGGTTTAAAGTGTTCTAACAAGAGCTGAGGATTACCTCACCATACAGGCTTAGCCTGGAGAATGAAGTGAAATCTGATTTCCTTCAGTATCTGCAAAGATCGCGAAATAGCCGATCTCATCCGTTATTTTCGTTTTGGGTAAAATCACTTGACCACCTGCTCCTTCGACACGTTCCAACACCCCACCTAAGTCTTGCCCTCCATTCAGATAGACTTTAGCTCCTTTCGAAGTCGGTTCGTAACCTTCCCCATAGCATATCGCTCCCCCAATGCCCCCTTCTCCGGGCTTATAGGGTAGCATGCCCATTTTCGTTCCTTGCATATCCATCTCCTCCATTTCGTATTCGTAGATAGCCGTGTAGAACTTTTTGGCTCTTGCAAAATCAGCAACTGGGATTTCGAACCAATTAATAGCATTCGTTAATTGCATAGGTGATTTTATTTGTTGGAAAGCCAGAACACTTACTCCCTGAAATTCTGGAAATGATCGGCTTATCCGGTGAAAAAATTGAGGAATAGAAATGTAGCTTACTCTTAAAGTTGCAAGCTTTATCATAGTGCGGTCACAGTATCTAAACGGACGTCAAATATAATACAAAATGTTTTTCAAGTCAATTTTTAAAACATTTTATTTTAAAAACACATCGCTATGATTCATCATCCTAACTGTAATCGGAAATTTCAAAAAAGGAGACCTGAAGTACTTTCGTGAGTATGGGAAACCGCTAGCCTTAACTGGAAGAATAAATCGAGTGAACTTAATGCGATGATTGAAGCCTGTTTGCAGGTAGATAATTTAACCAGCACGGCGTTCAAAATATACCTACATTTGCAGCTTAATTATCGAAATGAGACCTGCCATACCCGAGCGCTGGCTAATTATTGGAGCCTTTGCAGTTATTTACATCGTCTGGGGATCAACTTACCTCGTCAACTTCTGGGCCATTCAGGTTATCCCCCCCTTCCTCATGAGTGGCAGCCGCTTCTTTGCGGCTGGATTACTGCTCTATTTCTTCTTTAAGCCTAGGCAAGTAGTGCCTATTTCCAGGAAACAATTCCTCAATGCCTTTATACTTGGCATTCTCTTTCTAACCATCGGCGCTGGAGGCGTAGTCTGGGCGGAACAATACATTGATACCGGTATGGTAGCCCTGATCATTGCATTTGATCCGCTGCTGATCCTATTACTATTGTGGATTATACGAGGGAAGCGCCCGAAAGGTTTAAGTCTACTGGGAACAGCTCTCGGAATTGTGGGAATGGCACTGCTTGTGGATCAACCGCAGTTCATTGCTTCCAGAGAGGCGATTTGGGGATTGATTGCCATTTCAATCAGTATGACCGCCTGGGCCTTTGCTTCAATATATATTAGCACGATGGACTTACCCGCTTCGAAGAGCCGTAGTACCGCCTTACAAATGCTCGGTGGTGGAGCCTGTCTGTTTCTCGTCGGAGGTATCAGTGGTGAGGTATCGGATTTGAACTTTGGGAAAATTGATATGAATTTCACCTTTTCCTGGTTGTACCTAGTCTTGTTGGGATCACTCCTTGCTTTTTCCTCTTTTAATTATTTACTAACAAAGGTTTCGCCAGCTAAAGTAGCTACTTCAACCTATGTAAATCCCGTTGTAGCTTTGTGGTTGGGATGGGCATTTAATGCAGAACTCCTCTCCAATCAGAGTTTACTCGCCGCTGGAATTCTGCTGTCTGGAGTAGTTTTTATCAACAGCCAATGAATAAAATTGCCTATTTTTGCGCAACTTTTAACTAATTAGTGATATTTTAGGGGCATAGAAGCCTTATAACAACAAAGTAGGACAAACAAAACCCACTTGAATTTTACAGCAGGATATAAAGGGGGTCATTAATAGCGAGGTCAATATTTCCTCTTTGTCCGAGACATCTAGCTTCCCCTCAAAATATTTCTATTTTACACGGTGACATATGGGAGTTATTATATCCTTATTAAATCATAAAGGTGGTGTAGGTAAAACGACTAGTGCCATTAACATTGGCGCAGGTCTAGTGGAACTAGGGAAGAAAGCCCTTCTGATAGACTTAGATCCACAAGCCAACCTGACACTTTCTCTGGGACTTCCCAGATCACAGCACACCATTTATCAAGCTCTACGTGGAGAAGCACCACTCGTGCCCGTTAATGTGAAGGAGGGGCTGGATGTGGTGATCGCTACTTTGGACTTGTCCGGTGCAGAGATGGAATTGATCAATGAAGCGGGCCGAGAGTTTATTTTAAGAGAGTTATTGGAACCTGTTCGCCTTCAATACGATTATGTTATTATCGATTGCCCACCATCTTTAGGTTTGCTAACCTTGAATGCCCTCACGAGCAGTGACATGGTCATCATTCCGCTGCAGACTGAGTTCCTGGCTATGCAGGGATTGGCAAAGATTAAGCAGGTGATTCAAAAGGTCAAATTGAGACTAAATAAGAAATTGGCCATCGGAGGTGTACTAGCTACCATGTTCGATAGCCGAAAGGTTCTGAACCGGGATGTAATAGAAACCATACAGAAGTACTTTGGCGACCTGGTTTTTGAGACCCGGATCCGAGACAATGTAGCACTGGCAGAAGCTCCGGCTCAACGTAAAGATATATTTGCTTATAGCCGTAATAGTCCGGGGGCTGCCGACTATCTGGCCGTGTGCCAAGAACTGGAAAATCGAGTTTCAGCATTGGTTGTTTAACGAATAAAGCTTATTCATTGGCAAAGAAAAAATTTACCGAAGGATTAGAAAGCCTATTTATCGAAGCCGAAGAGCCTTCTTTTGATAAGAAGGGTAAAAAAGCTTCCGATAGTAGCAAACCCGCTTCCACCGATGGAAAAGGGGGGCGCTATGGTGCTGATCTGGAATCCTTCCTTTCTGATGCCTTTGAAGACGCGTTCGAAGAAAAACTGGGTCAAGGTCCAAAAGATAAGCGTCGAAAGAAGTCCAAAAAAACTTTAAGTGGACTGGATATCTTGATTCGCAATACAGTCGATCCTCAACAGCAGATTGAGATCGAAGATCTGACACCCAAGAGAATCACGCTTACCCTGGATGATGAGCATCTAGCACAATTGCGTGAAATGGCGCGGCAGCGCAAAACCTTTCTAAAGGAAATGATCAAGGAGATCGTAGCAGATTATCTTCAAAATCGATCAAAGTAAATTTCCTAGCCCATCTTGTAATTCAATCCCACGATTTCCACATTTAATCGAAATTTTGGAGCTCTTTATCAAATCTTTTTCGGTCTACGCCGCATTAGACCGTAATTGTGGCTGTATCGCAAAGAAATTTTAACATTCTAATAACGATTACCAAGCAACTTTCAAACCAAAACAGCGTCTTTACCATAGAACGTAATCAATAGCTTAACGCGTGCAATGGACCTTGACAAGTCCTGTAAATTGAGCAACAGTATAAGAGGTGGTAGAATGAACTTTTTCGCGCGTCTTACCCAAAAAGAACTAGTACCACAACTCGCAATTTCTTGAACTAATTCACTAATTATCAGAGGATTTTATCACCCATTCCTACTGAAACCAAGAAATTAAAGAGCGAAAAAACTCCGACATTAGACTGAAATTCATCTGATTGTTAATAAAAAACCCGTGCTGTTATGAAACGATTTCACTGGCTGGCTACACTATGCCTAGCTGTAATGACCCTACCTGTTTGGGCGAACAATTCTGCTCCAACTGTTTCCACCGACATTTTAGTAAATGCGAAAATCGCAGAAGGCAAAGTCATTAGTTTGAAAGTATCAAATCTTCAAATGGAGAAGACGAGCATCCGGCTCACTGATCTTAAAGGAGACAATACTTATTATCGTGATTTTGTGAAGGATCACAATGGATACGGCAGACGTTTGAACCTAGACAATTTGCCTGCTGGAAAATATATGTTGACTGTGAAGCAGAAGGATGAGTACGTGAAGCAGATCATCGTGATCAAAGACAACTATGTCTTGTTATCTCGAACCAACCACCAGCAAACATAGTCGATTCAATAAGGAAGTAAATCATTTTTTTGACATTTGATGTGAAGCCGCTGCCTACCCAGGTACAGCGGCTTTTTCTATTCCCGTCCTTTTGTCCCCTACTTCTCGCCCAAATTCCCTTAAGATTTGCGCCTTAGACCGTGTTAAATGAAGTTAAATTCCTTCAGGCTTGTGTCATTTTTAGGCTGGCACTCATTAGTTTTTTCCCAATTCCTTAACTTGCCTCAAAATTCCTCTTATGCGCAAAATAGTTTTTGTCCTCGTTATATTTTTAGGCTTGACCTCTGCCTGTGGAGACAGCAGTCAAGAATCCGCTGGCGATAGCAAATTTTCACAGGAACAATTTGATGAACAGCAAAAATTATGGAATGAGTTAATGGAAGTCCATGATGAAGTAATGCCTAAAATTAGCTCCATCCACAAGCTCTCTAGACAATTGCGAAACCATCAGGAAACCACCAGTGGCTTAAGTGCAGCAGCGACTCAGCAAATCGATAAGGTTTTGGAGGAGCTAGACAATGCCGACGAAAGCATGTTTTCTTGGATGAACAATTTGCGCCAGTTGAAGCCACTGCAGGACACCGAAAAGCATGAAGCTATCGTCAAGTACCTGAAATCCGAACAAGAAAAAATGGACAAGGTGAGAGACGATATGCTAAACAGTATAAAAGATGGATCAGGCCTGATCGAAGAACTAGGCATCACAAATACTAAAGCACAATGAGAATCTTTTTCTTCTTCCTAGTCATTTCGATCGGCTTCGCCGCTTGCCAACCTAAGCAAGAGGCACTCCCTCTTCTAGGTAACCACATCATTGATCCTGCTACCGGAGATACGACTTATCACCATATCCCCAGCTTTGCTTTCACTAATCAAGATAGCCAGCTGGTTGACAATGCTAGTTTTGCAGGCAAGGCCTATGTCGCAGATCTATTTTTCATTTCCTGCCCAACCATTTGCCCGAAAGTAGCCAAGCAGATGAAGAGGATCTATGACAAATACGAAACGGATGATCGTCTAGCTCTACTTTCGCACACCATAGACCCGAAAAGAGATACCGTGGCGCGCTTGAAAAAATATGCGGAAGGTTTAGGCGTGGAAGCTCCTAAATGGCATTTCGTTACGGGGGAGAAAGATAAGATATACGACATTGCTCAGGATTACATGAGCATTGCTCGTGAAGATGAAAATGCACCCGGAGGGTTTGACCACAGTGGTTGGTTACTCCTCATAGACAAAGATTTCCATATTCGGTCTTTCTGCAACGGAACGGAAGCGGAAGCCGTAGACCAGTTTATGAAAGATATTGATCTTCTTTTGGAAGAAATGTAATTCATAAGGGTAAGACTTACTTATCACCTTCTAGACACACAAAAGTTTTCTGCTTAGCCTGATTACTGGCTATACCATAGCAACTAAGGATCTCACCCACAAGGAGTCTGATATTCCGACTTTAATTGGAAATTGTCGGAGACTTTGCTTGGCCGTCCTTGTATCCCTTTTCCACAAGAATTACCTTTGGAGCTTCTGCGACTAGTCAGGATGCCCCGCTTGGATCTATGCATTCTCCAAATACTTTGCAGAATGCACTCCGGCTTATCCTTCAACAAAAAAACGCCCAAAGACAGCTAACCAATCAATTATATGAAAAAAACAGGATCAACGCTTACATCATCAAACCTATTTCATCACTTACAAAAGATCAACACCACCACGCAGTATGTAATTTGCAGTTTATTTATTTTACTAGGTTTTTCTCCTCAAATACTAGCACAAGATCGTCTTCCACTTGAAGAAATTGACCTCATCGTTCTCGCCAGGCAGGACAACCAAGCCCTGCTAGAAGAAGAGTTAAAGAATCGCCAGGTGGGTACTCCACCCAAGTTTGCCGTCAGCTTCCCAGTAGCCATATCTCCTTTGAAGCGAGGGAACTGGGAAGAACTGAATGACGGGACGGCTGTGTGGCGGCTTCGCATCCTTTCCCCTGACGCCCATTCTCTCAATTTGGGATTTGGTGAATTTTATCTTCCTGAAGGTGCAAAACTAGATCTATATTCTGCAGATCAGAAAACTAGATTAGGGCCTTTTACTCCGCACGATAATGATGACCATAGAGAATTCTGGACGCCCATTATGGACGGTGATGAAATGGTCGTGGAACTTCGCCTACCCAAAGAACAACGCAAAAACTTAAGTTTAAAGATTACCAGTATAAACCATGATTTCCTTGGCTTCTCCACCTTTGTTTCGGGCTCCTGCAACCTAGACGTGATTTGTGGTGCAGAAGACGGATGGGATATTGTGGACGCTTATCGCGATATCATCCAATCGGTAGGGGTCTACAGCACCGGTGGCAGCACTTTTTGTACTGGCTTTCTCGTCAATAATACACAAGAGGATTGTACTCCTTTTTTCATGACCGCCGACCACTGCGGCATTCGCTCCGGTAACGCTGCCAGCTTAGTGGTGTATTGGAATTTCCAAAATTCCAGCTGCCGCGCTCCCAACAGTGGTTCAAGCGGAGGCCCTGGAAATGGTATTTTGAATGACTTCAATTCTGGTGCCGTACTAAGAGCCCGCAGTAGCGACACCGACTTCGGCCTGCTGGAATTAGATGACCCTGTCAGTCCAACCGCTGATGCTTTTTTCGCAGGCTGGGATGCCCGACCGGAAATTCCTCAGGATACGGTCATTGCGGTCCATCATCCGAACACCGACGAAAAGCGGATCAGTTTTAGCTTCGAACAGGTCTTTAAAGGAAACCTGAATGGCCAGGGCATGGCCAATGGTGGGTATCTAGTCGTACCAGAATGGACCATTGGTACGACCGAAGGAGGTTCCTCTGGCTGTCCCTTATTTGATCAAAATCGCCGAGTAGTCGGACAGCTTTTTGGTGGCGCAGCATCCTGTAACAATATCGATTATGATGCATTTGGTTGGTTTGCCGTCTCTTGGGAGGGAGGAGGTACCCCGGATTCTCGTCTGCGCGATTGGTTAGATCCTGAAAACTCTGGAAAGATTACCATTGATGGTCGAACGCAAAATGCTTGCAACTTCAGATTGTTGGCAGATGCAGAGGAGTTTTTGTTGTGTGATCCTTCAGACCTGACTTTTGATTTAGGACCAAGCGACAACTTCACGGATTCGGTGGTCTTGAGCGCTAACAACTTACCGGAAGGAATCACAGCAACTTTTGCTGGAAACCCGGTTATCGCAGGCGGAACGACGACTGTTAGTCTGGGCCAATTGGCACAACTCGCTCCCGGAATCTATAGTTTTGATATCAACGGAACAGATGGCACTGAGTCAGCTACCACAACCATCACCCTAGTCATATCTGAAAATCTACCTACCGCCACCACCCTTAGCAGCCCAGCAGATGAAACAGAAAATAGTAGCACCGCACCAAATTTCAGTTGGACTGCCGTAGATAATGCCATTTCCTACATTTGGCAGTTGAGCACTAATGAGGAATTCCTAAGTGTGGTGGCATCCGAAGAGGATTTAACGGTACCAAGCATCAATCCTAATAATCTAGAAACAGAGACCACATATTTCTGGAGAGTCAGAGCGGTCAATGCTTGTGGTTCCGGTGATTGGTCACCCGTTTTCTCCTTTACCACAGCGGGGGTTTACTGCCTTATCACGGACTCAGATGATATCCCGGTATCCATCGGATCCAATAACCCCAACACGGTCCGATCTAACCTAATCGTTGAGCAAGAGGGATTGGTGGCCAGTATTGCCGTTAGCCTAGATATCAGGCATACCTATGTATCCGACCTCGTTGCCAACCTGATTTCTCCAAACGGGACTAGCATCAGTCTCTTCAGAAATCCAGGCGAGAATGTGAGTTTCCAGGGTTGCAGCAGAGATGATTTGATATTGAGCTTCAATGATGATGCCCCGCAGAGCAACGATCTCCTCTCTAATAGCTGTGACAATACGACCCCTACGATCTCGGGGGTTTTCCGACCTTTGCAAGCCCTCTCCGGCTTTAGTGGAGAAGATGCCCAGGGAATTTGGACCTTGGAAATCATTGATGAATTCAGCGAGGACGGCGGTGCCATTGAAAGCTGGAGTCTAGAGATATGTACTAGTTTTCCGGAAGCAGCGATTCTCAGCACTAGCACTTCTGAAATTTCCGTTTGCCCAGGTGAGGGCTTTGAATTCGATCTAATCATTGGTGGAGGATTTTCAGACGAGAGTTTGACTGTCAGTACAAGTGATCTTCCAACAGGAGCCAGTCTTAGTTTTGACCCCGAAAACCCAACAGTTGCTAGCACTGTAACTATTACTGGCAGTGGATTTGACGAGTCAGGAGACTACCCAATTACGATTACAGCTGCAGATGGAAATGCGTCAGCCAATACGATCATAGACATAGAAATACGCAGTGTTCCGAACAGCATTATTCCCATTCAACCCCAAGATGGGGCTGATCTGGTTTCGATCGCCCCGACCTTCAGTTGGTCCACTAATCCCGGTGCAGACAACTACCGGATCACGGTAAGCACTTCACCTGATTTAAGTAACCCTGTGGTGGATCTCAACACAGGAAATAGCATTATAAACCTGGGAGATCTAGCCCGTGGACAGACCTATTACTGGCAGATTTCAGCAACGAATGATTGCGGTGTCGGGCAAAGTGATGTTTGGACCTTCACTACGGTTCCCGAGCTTAGTTTTGTCACAGATCCTAGCAGCATTACGGCATGCCCGGAGGACGAACCTAGCTTTTCCTTTGTACTGGATGAAGACTTCCGTGGGCCGGTCGATCTAAGTTTCTCTAGCCAACCTGGTAGCAGTATTACTTTGGAAAGAGATGGAGGTTTAAATGATCTGGTACCAGGAGAGACGATCACCATAAATCTAAATATGAATGGAGTATCCACAGGAACCTACCAACTAGATTTGGACCTAGATGATGGAACCCTAAGTACCTCAACCAGTTTGACGGTTCAGGTCTTGGATGATCCTGTAGCACCAGCCTTGACAAGTCCAGCCGACCAAAGCGGCCTGGTAGAAGCCCCGGATCTGTTAAACTGGGAAGCGGTGCCAAATATAGAGGAGTACCTGGTAGAAATTGCAACCAATGCCGAATTCAATCCCGTGTTGGAATCTGGGCAATCGACTACCAATAGTTATATGCCCAATACCATTACGGAGGATAATACTTACTACTGGAGAGTGAGCAGTAACAATGCTTGTGGTTCGGCAACATCAACGGCTTTCCAGTTTACCTTCATGCCAAATGCGGTGAATGAGATTAACGGAAATAGCATCAGCATTTTCCCAAATCCGACCTTGGCAGAGGTGCAAGTTCGTTTTAGTAGACCCATTGATCAACAGTTACAGCTACAAGTTCATCATGTTAATGGAAAACTGTTATTCCAAAGACAACTCAATGCGGGTCATCTGCAGGAAGACATCTCTTTGGCCAATTTACCTGCGGGAGTTTACCTGCTTAGTCTACAATCGGGAACGGACAGATTGATTCGTAAGATCATTAAGCAATAAGAACCGAGATCTGAATATACCTGAAAGCCCGGCCAAGCTACTATCCTTGGTCGGGCTTTCTGGTTAAATACCCATTTGACCTACTGTAAGTCGAATCCTAGGGATAACCTCAATATTGCCATCCTCCCAGCTCTCTGGAAAATACAAGACCAGCCCCGTCTTTTGCACTACCTCTATCCATCCATTGCCCAAATACCCTGATCAAAGGCTAATGCTAGCTCTTCTGTTGTTCGTTTTGTGCAGCAATGCACGGATTGGGTTCTGTAGAAATCCATAGGTATGCCCCTCTCCTCGCATCGTAGAAGTCCTATACCAATCTTCTATAATTGCGAAAAAATAGGGCCTGATTTCATAAATGGGCTTCAAGTTTTTTATTAGAGAAGCCTGTTTGCCCTTCATTGCTGAATACCCTCCTCATTTTACTTAAATCTAGTGCCCGACTCCGGTTACTCACTATTGAAGCCACTCCATAAATGGCAATTTTATCCCGTTTATACTGCCCGGATTTTGAAGTACGCTCCGTAAGAATTTTTATATTGAGAGTTCGAAATAACTAATGCCATCTACGCTCCTAGCAAGCCGTGAAATGGGCTAAAACATCGTCTTTCGGATCCGGCGGAGGTAGTTGAAGGGTGGCCACTTGACGAAGAACAAATGCTCCATAAGGATGATGAAAATTATACTTTCTCCAAAGGTCTTTCCTAAAGCCAATTACGCTTTTATGAAAAAGCTGGGACTGACAGCTTCTCTTTTTTTCTTACTGACTCTCTATGGTTGGTCACAGTCTAGCTTGCAACAGGCGATTAATGCCTTTAGCAAGGACCCGACTTTAAAGCATGCGGGAGTAGGGATCAGCGTAGTAGATGTATCCAGTAATAAAGAAATTGCACAATATGACTCTCAGCGAAGCTTAGTACCCGCCTCTTCGCTCAAGGTACTGACTACGGCTTCCGCTTTGGCCATGCTGGGTACAGAGTATAGATTCAGTACCCACTTACAATATACAGGCTCCATCGATGGCAATGGCCAGCTAAATGGAGACCTGATCCTACAAGGAGCTGGAGATCCCACCTTGGGCAGTCCGACCATGCCCGGCGGTGAAAGTATGGAGCAGGTCCTGGATAAGCTCAGCATGGCTTTGCAGCAAAAAGGAGTTCGTAAAATCAATGGATATATCATTGGAGATGCCTCCTTTTTTGACACCAAAGTGAATGGCTCTTCCTGGCAGTGGAATGATCTTGGCAATTATTATGGGGCAGGTAGCTGGGGCTTGAATTTCCACGACAACCTCTACTACCTCCGATTCCAACAGACTGGGCGCCTCGGCAAAACCCCTCGGATCGCCATCATCGAGCCTGAGATCCCCAACCTACGCTTTACCAATGAAGTAACCTCTGCCTCCGCAGGCTCAGGCGACAACGCATACATCTATGGCGCTCCCTATACCTACGAGCGTTTTGTGCGAGGGACCATTCCTATCGGTAGCAAGCTCTTTAGCATCAAGGGATCCATTCCAGACCCGCCCCTTTTTGCTGCCCAACAGCTGGCAAACCGACTCCGCAATGCAGGTATAGTTAGTGAAAAGGGAGCAACCAGTGACCGACTCCTAGGGCGCCCACTTGGTAGTAATCCCCAAAAACTCCTGACGCATCGTTCCCCGTTTCTTAAGGAAATCGTGGAGCGGACCAATATTAAGAGTGTCAATCTGTATTGCGAAACCTTGCTGAGAGCCATTGGTAAAATTAAAGGTACTGAGGGAACCGTTTCTGGTGGGATCAAGGCGCTGCAGACCTTCTGGGAGGCGCGCGGTCTTGCCTTCGCAGGAGTCGCTCTCGAAGATGGCAGTGGCTTGTCGTCTAAAAATGTAGTCACCGCTAAGTTCATGGCGCAATTGATGCGGAAGGTGGCAAGGGATAGCAAGATTTATGATGATTTCAGGAATTCTCTACCCATAGCGGGTAAGTCGGGAGGCATGTCCTACACTTTACGTGGCACCTCCGCTGCGGGTAAGGTGAGAGCCAAAACAGGTACATTAAACCGGGTACGATCCTTGACCGGTTACGTGGAGACCAAGTCAGGAAAGCTATTGTCCTTCTCTATAATCGTCAATAATTACACGGGATCAGGAGGACTAGTCCGCAAGAAGATGGAAAAGGTATTGCTAGCCATGCATGCCCTATAGCAGCCGCGAACGGTCGTGATGTATAGAGATTAACTTGCCATATTGCGGCCTTTACCGTAACTTTACGCGCGGCTGAATGACCAAAATGACAATCACATATGAAGCTTAGAACGACCTTTCTACTGATCCCCATAGTAGCACTCCTATGTGCTACATCTTGTGATCGAGATGAACGCCCCGCTGACTTTCCGCCAACTTTAAGTACCGACCCAAACGATGCACAACTTCCCACTACGAACTCGAATGAAGGAAATGCAGTAGTCACTTCCGGTCTTACCAAGGACTACTTGAACACCAATCGAGGTATCTGGCAAAAACCGGAACTTATACTTGAGTTATTAGGTAATCTAGAAGATAAGGTAGTAGCAGATATTGGAGCTGGGACTGGTTTTTTCGCTTTCCGATTAGCACCTAAAGCGAAGAAGGTGATTGCCGTAGATATTAATCCGGTTTATACCCGAGCACTTGATAGCTTAAAAGTCTTCCGCCTCGCGGATGATGTACAAGATCGCCTGGTTACTCGCTTAGGCCGAGAGAATTCTCCTAAGTTGGAAAAGGAAGAAGTAGATATTGCGATTATCGTAAACACCTTTGTTTATATAAAAGATAAAGTATCCTATCTGCGAGAGCTGAAGAAAGGTATCAAAGAAGGGGGAAAACTCCTCATAGTGGAATTCAAAAAGAAGAAACTACCTGACTTCGTGGAACCTCCACAAAAATATCGTCTTCCTTTGTATGAGGCAGAAAAGCTGCTGTATCAAGCTGGATATACTAAGATTGAAGCTAATGATACGGCTCTAGACTATCAGTACGTACTCGTCGCTGAGAAATAGTTTCCCGAGGCCGTTAGACTTCCGAAGTCTCGAAGATTTCGGAAGTCTAACGATTAGTCTATTTCCCCAACAACTTCTTGCGCAGCCACTTCCGCCTCCAAAACAGCAGGCCGCCGATCAACACCAGTGGCCAGATCGTAACCAAGCCTAGTACAAGGCTTACAACAATGGTCCAACCGTCCGCCGCACTTTGCTTGAGACGTGTCCAGAAGGTGGTACGATTGCCTCGATCGGGTGTATAAGGAACCTCTTGGTAGATTTCCAGGTTAATCGTGCTCAGAGAAACTCGGTTTTTAAGATAGTTCAACCGACCTTCTCGGGATTCAATTTCCTCTTGTATCACTCGAATCGCTTCTTCCGCTTTGAGTACTTCTTCCACAGTTTTCGCCTTATCCCTAAGAATGGCTACATAACGATCCCGGACTTGTTTTTTGGTATTGAGACGAGTTTCGATATCTAAATATTCTTCCGTCACATCCTTAGCATTGACCCGTCGGTAGTCGGTGAAGATCGACTCTGTTTCAATGGTATTCATTAAATCATCAAATCGGTTGGCTGGTACGCGGATGGTCAACTGGTTCGTAATTCGATAGGTAGAATTCGTCAAATTCACTGAGGATACAAAACCCTCATGTGCTGCTACCATTTCTTCAATCCGCTTCGTGCTTTCTTCCACTCCCTTCACTTTGATACTGAAATCTGCGGTTTTAATTACCTTTCTTTCTACGGCTACGGTCTGAGCGCTTGCCCGTTGCATCTCATTACCGTCGCTATACTCAGCTCCTGACTCCGCCTCACTCCTCTCCATGTCCTCATAGGGTTGCATGGCACTTTCCTTGTTGGCACTGAAGCCTCCTGCCTCTCCGCTACAACTCCAAGCAAAGGTTGAGAGGAATAAGAATACGGTGAAAAGCCTTAGGGAGTAAAAGTTTAAATGCTGCCGTACACCAGCAGTCCGAGTAGGTGAGAATAATGTTTTCATTACTTTTTGGGTTGTTGTTTTCACTTGGGCAGATGGGGCTGCCCTTGATTTATGATGAGTAAATTAAGAAAATTGGTGGGAGAATAGGAATTTTCAGCTACAATTACTAAATCGGGCCCAATGGAAGAACCAACGCTAAACAAACAAGAAATCTTTGATCAGCTCCCGCCGATCTGGCCGGAAGCATTTCTCCCGCAAATCCAAAAAGCACATCAATTATCTGGTAAGCGTCTAGTCGTCTTGGATGATGACCCGACCGGAACACAAACCGTTCAGGATATTCCCTTGCTCACAGAATGGTCTGTAGAAAGTCTAAGGCGTGAGTTAGAGCAATCGTCGGTATTTTTCATTCTGACGAACTCTCGTAGTATGATTGCTGAACAAGCAGAGGCGATCGGGCGAGAAATCGGGAAAAATCTCATGGAAGCTGCAGCTTTAGCGGGAGTAGAATTCTTTGTGCTAAGTCGTAGTGATTCCACTTTGCGTGGCCACTATCCTGCTGAAGTAGATGCCTTAATCGAGGGTGTCGAGCAGGTTTATGATGCGGTAGTCATGGTTCCTTACTTTGAAGCGGGTGGGCGGTATACACTCAATGACATTCACTATGTCCAGCAAGGAGCAGAACTCATTCCAGCCGCCTTGACAGAATTCGCCAAAGACAAGGCCTTCCCATTCCAGCATTCTTATCTTCCGGCCTATGTGGAAGAAAAGACTAAAGGACGCATCCTTGCGGATCAAGTGATGGGGATTTCTTTAGACCTCATTCGGAAAGGTGGGCCAGAAGCCGTGAAGGCCAGATTATTGGAAGTTCCGACCGGGGGAGTAGTGGTGATCAATGCCTGTGCAGGGCGAGATCTTGAGGTTGCCGTCAGAGGACTTCAATTGGCCCAAGCGGAAGGTAAACAATACTTGTATAGAACTGCCGCTTCCTTTGTCCGGGTTTTGGCCGGAATTCCCGTCAAGCCTTTATTGAATGCCCAATCCATGGCGATCGACACGCCCCATGGAGGCTTGATGATCGTTGGTTCACACATTAAGAAGTCAAGCCTGCAATTGGAAAAAGCGCTCCAACTGGAAGAGGTATTCTCATTAGAGATCGAGGTAGGAAAGCTAGTGGAAGAAACCGCTAGGCATGCGGCCATAGCCCAGTACTTAGAGCAAATTGAGGCAGCCATTAGAACGGGTCGCAATGTCGTGGCCTACACCAGTAGGAAGCTGATTGCCCTCGGCGATGCGAGTACGTCTCTATCCATTAGTCGTCTGATATCCGAAAGCATCTGCCAGATTGTGGAGCGGCTGCCCA
>ENA-UENT01000331-UENT01000331.1-marine-metagenome-genome-assembly--contig:-NODE-331-length-32839-cov-4.555874_pt1 | contig 32839 bp, 18 predicted proteins | sample MGYA00237879_ERZ529330 | MGnify/ENA primary metagenome ERZ529330 (study PRJEB26372, sample SAMN05368345) | marine metagenome | biome: cultured habitat; feature: ocean water; material: water; isolation... | reverse complement strand
CATTTCCCTAAAATTCGGGATGACTCATGTTTCCTATTTCGGCTATAAATCAATTTTTGGATAACTGCTGTCATCTATTGCATAATGATCAGCTTTTGCTCCGTTTGGAATTCTTGCGTTTGCAGTCTGACCAAATACAACCCGCTACTAAGTATTGGAGGAGTCAAGTGAAGGAATTGCCCTGTATTCTCTACTTGGTCATAGGTGGCCACGGTTTTTCCTTGAGTATCAATAATATCTAACCTCCAGGCACGGCTACTTTGTGGTACTTGTACCTGTAGTTTGAAAGCACCAGCCGTTGGGTTAGGAAATATCCTAAGGAACAATCTTTCTTCGGCTGTTCCCGTTCCAACAATCATGTCCACAGTGAATGTCGCCTCTACAGAACAACTAAGAGAATCGGTTACTGTAAGTGTATAGTCCCCAGCCATTAGATTGGCAATACTCTCTTGTGTAGCCCCTGTGTTCCATTGATAACTGTAGGGTGGGGTACCCCCGACTACCGTTGTAGTAATGCTGCCATTTTCACCACCATCTACTTCATCGGTAATTGTTGGTGTGATTGCTAATTCTGCTGGTCCACTAAGGGTGAATCCTTCCTCAAGAATGCATCCGTTGGCATCAACGATCCTCAGATCATAAGCCCCTTCAGATAGTTCATCTAGTGGAAGTTCTCCTGGCTGTCCATTTATCATTACCTGGTATGGACCTACGCCACCTCTAATTGTGAAGTCAATTAGACCAGCGGCTTCTCCAAAACAGGACACATCCAGGACCACTACATCTTCTAAGGCAAGTTGGTTTGGTGCAAAGACATTGAAGTTGCTACTGTTTATGATGTTCCCATCGTTATCAGTTGCAGTAACGCCATAACTTCCTTCGGCTAAGCCTGCAATTTTTATCCCTTCTTCACCGGTACTCCATGTGTAAGTGAGTGAATCAACTGGGAATATGATCTCTAAACTGCCATCGGTACTGTCAAAGCAACTAGGATTCTGCCTAAAGGCCAGGAAGGGTTGCTGACTAACCAAAAGACTACGCGTCGTATTAGTGAGAATAGGAGGGTTGAAATCAAAGAATATTTGCGCTGAATTGGTAATCAATGTTTGTTCCGGCAGACCGGTCTTATGGAGAATCCTGAATTTCACAAATCCATGGCTTGCAGGCTCATTTGTCGTGCTGTCAGGCAGGAGGATATCCTCGTATAGGAAGGTGAGTAGCCCCACTCGACTGAGGGAATACTGCATATCATGGCTGCTACTGATAAGCTGGAAAGATGACCAATCCAAATCATTGTCCAAACGGTCCACGAGGCGTACCGTGAAAGCAGTATCTGTCCCCGTATTTTGAAATCGTATGGTGTAGGTTAAAGTATCACCGAAAAGGGTGTATTCTGTATTGCCCAGATTATTGGGAAGGACTTGCTTATCATTTGGGTCGTAAGCACAGTTCACAATAGGCTGATAGATCTCCGTTGTCAAGTCAGTAAGGTTATGATTCAAGGCCTCCTGTGCAAGCGTGCCTGTGAAGGTGATCGTTTCTCCCAGGCTTTCTACGCCGGGCATTTATAGTTCCAGATAGACCTGGTTCTGTTGTGTTGGGATCAATTCGGCGAAACGCCAAAAGTACTGGTTGCCAGAAATGGAATCCGGAGCCGGAATTGCGCTTATGAATTCGGTGCCAGGATCAAGTGTTATAGATGCTAATCCAGATGAAATCACTGTACCTTCATTCGCTACATTGAACCAAAATGGAACGGTGAATCCACAGCGGGTAGGCCCTGAAGTGATGTCTACCATACCGGTCAAGACATCAGTGGTGTTTGTTACACCAAATTCTCGCTGCAAACTCGGTTCGTCTTCAGTAGCGACTATAGCGTAAGTGCTTTCAGTGGTGACTTGCCAATTTTGATCTTCTAGTAGACTTAGTTGATAGTCTCCAGGGTTTATCCTTTGGATAATCTGCCCATCGGCACTGGTCCAGGAGGAAATCCCATCGGGCTGCAAGTCAACACCTTGACCAGATAGGGTATACTCGCTGGTATCATAAACAGCATTTTCGTTTTCATCCCAGAATACGCGGATGGATAATTGTGGGTTGTTGTCGATCAGGAAGTTTTCAAACCATACGAGGAAACTTGTGCTGGAGCTGAATAGATCCTGATCGCCATCACCGTCAATATCCGCTAGATGCAATCTGCCATAGAAGATGTCAGTGGGGCCAAATTGCCAGGGGGTACCTAAGGTTCCGTTCTGACTGAGGGAAAGAAACAACTGACTTTGGTCCCGGAAGACAATGTCCATCCATCCGTCATTGTTGATATCGCCTGTAATCGCTTCATCGACGTCATCAATTAACAGTTCTGATTCACCAAATTCACCATTGCCATCATTTCGGTAAATGAGTAGTTCATTGTCGACGGTCAAGATATCTAAATCGCCATCACCATCAATATCAGCTGGTTGAACAACATCTGCCTCCGATTCTACATCTATTACTATTCGATCACCAAAGGTGCCGTTATCATCTAAATTTTCATACCAATTCACACCTCCACCGGTTGCTCCTCCGAAGCTAGCTACGATATCCAAGTCCTCATCCTGATCTAAGTCCGCGAGATATACGATAGCACGACCAAAGTTCTCAACATCTACTAAAATTGGTTCCATGAAGTTCCCAGTGCCGTCATTGCTTACTACATAAATTGCCCCATCAGAGCTATACACCAGGTCTGGATAATCATCATTGTTTATGTCAACGAGTCGTATCGACCACGGGTCAGACCCGAAGCCGATAGCGGGCACAAGAAACTCCCTGTCTCCAAATTCACCGGGTGCGATCTGCTTGGAATAGTAGATGTGATTAAAGTTGGCAAAAACAACATCTTGCAATCCATTCTGATCTAGATCACCTACCTGCAGGCCGCGAACGAGTCCGCTGTTCAAAGCAATAAGCTCTCCAGGAGAAGCCTGCCCATATCCATTGACATTTTCTTGTATGATCACCGAGCTAGCAGAGTGGTTGGTAACCAAATCGGGCCAATCATCGTTGTTCATATCCGCCACTTGAATTACTTCGGGGCGACCAGTACCGTACTGGAATATTCGCGAAAAGTCAAACTGGAAGAATCCCGTAGCACGATTCGCGAAATAGAAGAGATTATTGATAAGCTCACCTGCTGCAACGATGTCGGGGTATTCATCAAGATTGAAATCAACAATCAGAAGCTCACTAGGGTAGTGGTCTCCGTAATTAATATTCCACTCATCAAAAACACCATCATCGTTCCGATAATAAACGTTCTGGCTTAGTACCTGACCGGTCAGGAAAATATCTATATCGTCATCCTGGTCCATATCAACAAGCAGAACATTATCAGCATCCAATGTAATCCCGAGCTGTTCTGGACTGCCGAAAACACCAGCATCTGCCGTTTGGTACAAAACATAGATTCGATCACTACTAGTTGTTACGGCGAGGTCGACATAATCATCGTTATTCAACTTAGCTGCTCCCAAAGAGGTAGCTGTTCCTGCGAGATCAGCAATGAGTAAAGGTGCAGCAAATTCGGCACCTGTTCCGGTCCGGCGGTACCAGTAAATCTCAGCGTTATTTTGCCCTATGATAAGATCGAGTAGTCCGTCGTCGTCTAGGTCCGCCACATGTACAGCAGTAACCGTTCCCAGGTCTGTAAATAGGATTTCCGACTCTCCCCAAAGGCCATCACCTGGGTTAGAATACCAAGCTAGGGTGCCTACTTGATTGTCTACTAGTAGCAAATCAGGGTTTGCGTCACCATCAAGATGCATTTCCTGAAGCATGGCGACTTGATTCCACTGATCATCAATGAGTGTTGGCTCACTGAAGCTGTCTCCATTGGATTGATTCGCTAGCCAGAGCAGTTCTCCAATGGTATTGTCGACCATGACTATGTCTGCCAAGCCATCAGATGTGACGTCTTGACTCCAGATAGCATCAGGCTTGTATAGCCCGATATCGATGATAATCGGGTCGGTGAAGCTTGATTCAGCGGGTAGGTATGGTGTCCAGAATAGTCGATCATTGTCGATTGCGACTCCGAGTACATCGGGATGAAGGTCTTCATTCAAGTCAGTGGCTAGAATCTGACTGACACCATCCAGGTGTGGTTTGATGTAAATTGGATCCGAAAATTGAGCAGTTACCTGACTGGTGAACGTCAGGAGTAGTAGAGCAAGAACAAGAGTGCGCATAATTCAGTAATAGGTGGTTGAAATCTATGCTTGTAAGATACTTCTCTTTTCCAAAAAGGCGAAACTGAAGGAAGGCCCTTCGAATGTAGGTGGGCGACGAATTACCCTTGGAAAAGGGCTCAGAGGTTACAAGAAAAACGACTAAATTCGGGCCCTAAACTTTTATAATCCATGACAAAAAGCCGCCGCCTTCCCGCAGAATGGGAGCCACAGTCAATGGTGCAGTTCACTTTTCCGCATGCTGATAGCGATTGGGAAGACCTATTAGAGGAGGTGACTCCATGTTTTGTAGCTTGTGTAGAGGCGGTGAGTAGGTTTGAGGATGTTCTTGTTGTAGCTGATGATCGTAAAAGGGTAGAGCAACTACTTAGCCACGTCTCGCAAGAACGCCTAACCATCATAAGTTGTCCAAGCAATGATACCTGGGCTCGGGATCATGGTGGCATCACTGTATTTGAAGAGGGTAAAGGCGTCTTACTGGACTTTATGTTCAATGGTTGGGGACTCAAGTTTCCTGCGAATAAAGACAATCTCATCACGCGCAGTCTTCACCTCTGGGGGGTGTTTGGCGATATTGCAAAAGAAAACCCTTATGTGGTACTGGAGGGCGGAGCCATTGAAACCGATGGGCAGGGTACGCTTTTATCCACTACAGAGTGTCTGATGTCTCCGAATCGGAATCCACACTTGTCGTTCCGAGAGACGGAAGAAGCATTGACAAAGTATTTGGGCGTAGATCGTTTCCTATGGTTGGATAATGGATATCTAGCGGGAGATGATACCGACTCTCATATCGATACACTCGCTCGCTTCGTTGATCCACAGGCGATTGCTTACGTGCAGTGTCCTGATGATCAAGATGAGCATTATGCAGAGTTGAAATTAATGGAGCAGGAGCTTCAGAGTTTCCGTACGCGTGAAGGCGATCCCTATCGCCTTATTCCCCTGCCATGGCCGACTCCATGTTTTGCTGAAGATGGGCATCGACTTCCTGCTACCTACGCTAATTTTCTGATCATCAACGGAGCGGTACTGGTGCCAACCTATAATGTACCAGAGGATGAAAAAGCCTTGGAGGTTCTTGGAGAATGCTTTCCTGATCGGGAAGTAGTGGGAATCAATTGTAGGGTGCTGATTGAGCAGCATGGCTCGTTACATTGTATTTCTATGCAGTATCCGGCTTTCAGAAAGTAGAAGGTTTTGTCTAAAATTAAGTTTAGAAGGGTGTCATTCAGAACATTTCTTAGTGATATAGATTGAATTTTAGTATCTTATTGAGATAGAACTATCTAAGTCACCTTATCTAAACTGAAACCCATATGAAATTCAGATTTACCTATCTACAGGTAATGCTTGCACTATTATGTACCTACAGCACTACCACTCTTTTTTCTCAACCCTTTTTCTTTAATGAAGCTCCGATCCCACCGATAGTTAGTGCGGTTGATGGATTAATTGAATTGGAGATCACTCAAACAAATCACAAGTTTAATCCAGGAGATCCAGATGATGAGATGCTTAATGGTACAGCCAACCAACCGGATGGACTTGGCACCTGGGTCTACAACCTGCCTGGTCAGACAAACTTGACTTTCTTAGGGCCAACCTTGAAGTGGACGACGAATAGCCCAGTGAATATCCGGGTTATCAATAGCCTACCTGCTTCATCTACTCTTACACCGATAACAACCACAACCACACACTGGCATGGAGCCGAACTACCTGCCCAGTTTGATGGTGGTCCTCACCAACCCATTGCTTCTGAAGGAGGTTTCTGGGATGTGGATTTTATGAATCTTGATAGTGCTTGTACCATGTGGTACCATCCACACTTGCACAATCAAACCTTACCGCACGTTCAATTAGGTTTATCAGGAATCATTATCTCTGAGCAACCTTCCGATCAAATTCGACCAACTTTACCTCGAACCTATGGTATTGATGATATACCGATCGTATTGGGTGAACAAGGAGTAACCTTTGATTCTATCACTAATGAGTATATGGTCATTACTGAAAAAGGACGGCGCCCCGTCAATATCGTGAATGGGGTGACCAACCCATACATAGAGCTGCCGGCTCATATGGTTCGTCTGAGAATTTTGAATGGATCTACTCGAAAAGGAGTAATGTTTGGCCTGTCGCAGTCGTATGATTCTGACCCGAATATTGATTCCAATTTAGAAAGCTACCAGGTAATTGCCACCGATGGTGGGTACACGCTTGAGCCAAACACCAGGCTTCGACATCTAATGGGACCTGGAGCTCGAACGGAAATCGTTCTTGATCTAACTAATTACATTCCAGGGGATGTGCTCTATCTACGGAATTTGGCTAAGCTGATGCCTGGCTATATTGTAGGAAGTCCTGCAGCGTCTACAGGGCCTGGACAAGGAATGGATGTTACGGAAGGTGAAGCCTTTCTGCAAATTCGTATCGTTCCTGATCCACCTTTCTACAGCCCTGTAGATACATTTACCCCATGGTCCATAGATTGGGATCCTTCATTGCGGGACACCACAGATGTGTATCGCCGCCGGGATAAGGACCTCGTTTTTATGGAACAAATTATCACCAACCAAGGAGATACCCTTCGTGGATTTACCATTGATAGTACTACCTATGATATCAATGTAATTAATGATACTATTTGTGTGGATACGAAAGAAATATGGACGATCAACAACGAAAGCCATGTTGCCCACCCGTTCCATATCCATAAGATATTCTTCCGAATACTAGGTATTGACTCAACCGGAGTAGATGGTACAGTGCATCAACTGGATCTGCGAGAACGTGATTTCAACGGGCCCAAAGACGATGTCCTCGTTTTGCCTGGTTGGCGATTGCGATTCTTAGGCTCATTTGATGATTATCCTTCCGCAATTGACCCAAGCTTGACGTACATGTACCATTGTCATATTTTGACACATGAAGATGCCGAAGGTGGTGGTATGATGCACCAGTTTGTCGTTACGGACGATCCGGCCTGTGAAGTCACCGATCTGGAAGAACCTGTAGCAGAAGAAATTCCATTCAAAGTCTATCCGGTACCATCTTGGGGAGAACTTAATGTCGAAACTCAATCGGATCAACGGAGTACTATCCGAATGCTTGATCTGCAAGGTAGGGTGATGCGAGAATATCAATTGCCGCCATTCAGCGGGCGAGTTAGTCTAGATACGGAAGGGATACCACCCGGATTGTACCTCTTGAACTGGCGTACTGCTGATGGACAGATGCTCACACGAAAGGTAGTCTTCCAGTAGTAAGACCGAAGTCGTAAGTATCAAATGAGAAAGGAGTCCGGCCTTGGTGAATTTCACCAGGGCCGGATTTGTCTTTGGATAGTGCTAGCGGCCGTTCAGGGCCCAGTCATATTCTTTGTAGCTAACCTGTGTTCCCGCACCAACTTCTACATCGGTGAAGCCATTGATATAGCTTTGGATATTACCAAAGTCACCAGCGTACCATTCGAAGATCTTAGAGATCTCGATTCTATCAGCGCTAATGCTATTGTAGGCGGTATTATTAATGAATCTGCGAGTTAAACGTTGCAAGGTGCTATTGAGATTGTCAGGGGTAAAGGCCCGGTTGTAAATTGGAGGGCAAGAGGCCGCTGCACAGTTTACAGCAAAGTGGATACGAGCATCACCATAACGTGCACGAAGAATGTCATTCTCAATTTGATTCAAAGAGTAGGTGCTTCCACCAATCTTGATCCATTTCTGATTCCAGGGATCGCCACCATGTATATCCTTGATACTATTGACAGGATAATTGTCAATGATCAACTTGATGGTATAGGCATTGTAGGCGTTTATCCAATACGCCATGATTTGGTTTTTGCTCCAATTACTCTGTGGTGGATAGCTTTCGAGCTCTTGCAAGTAGTCATTTAATGGACCAGTGCTAGCCTTTAGGCCGCGATAATTTACTTGTCCACTGCTACTGACAAAATTCCGCAGCAAGTTATCCCAGATGCTGTGATCCGGTTCTGTCTTTTCCACGATTTCTGGTGCAGGACCTTCTTCTACAACCACAGTAGGTTGAGTTGGAGCAGTCTTTTGCGGGCCAGGGGCTTCAGTTAGTGTTGGCCCCGAAGGTTTTTCGGTTGCTGGTTCCGGTCTCTCCGTCAATTGGACATCTTGAGTTGGAGCCGGTGAGGAGCTAGTGGTCGGAGGCGTTGCGGTTTGGATGGGTTCAGCGCTAGCAATTTCAACATTGCTCTCCGTCACTGTTTTTGTTTCTTCCGTATTTGGTTGTTCGTCAACCACTTCTGTGGTTGTAGCTGGGGTGTTGTTGTCTGCTACAGTGGTCTCAGCGTTTGAGCAGGCTAGGCTCAGGCTGGTTAGCAGAATTAAAAAGCTCAATCGCATGGTTTCGTTTGTTGGTTTGGGAATAAGAACTATCCAATTGGGGAATAAGTTGTCCGATCCACTTACTCTTGTTCTGATGCGGACAGTTTCGAGTTAGACCTAAGTCCTATTCCTGCCTAAAATAGGAAATGAGGTTTCTAGAACCAAAAAGGCGAAGAAACTCCTGGATTTCTTCGCCCTTTTGGTCTTTAGTGACTAGTGTAAGTAATTAGCCTTTTAGTCTATTCCACTAACAGTTTTCGGCTTTCCTGCCACGTTCCATTGCGGTATTGCAAGAAGTAGAGTCCTGCTGGCAGGCCTTGTAGATCGATAGGTACTTTTGTTCTACCAGAAGAAAGAGTTGAGGTGCCAGATCGGAGAATTTGGCCACTAGGGCTCCTAATCTCCCACGCAAGATCGCCACCATCATTGCTGTACCAGTCTGTCCATACCTGCTCCCGGGCAGGGTTTGGATACATCTTGGTTAATTGTATATCGATCTCCTTCCGCTGTAAAGATACGATGTCCGAGTATTGGTAACTGCCGTCCAGGTCGATAGTCTTAATGCGATAGAACGCCATCGGTAGTGGGAAGTGATCATCCCATTGATAGCTAACTTCCACCTGGCTGTTCCCGGCAGCAGGTAGCTGCCCAATAGCCTCCCAGCTATTCTCGCCGTCTACCAGCCGTTCAATAACATGCGTCTTTGTGTTTTCTTCCAGACTACTTGCCCACAACAATCGATTGTGTTTGTCCATTGCCTCTCCCCGCACATATTTCATCTCAATTGGCAGGATGGCATTGTTTGAGCGCCCAAAGAAACTACTGAAGCCACTAATTTTGTACTCCAACACGTGACTACTACCGGAGAAATTCTCCATTGAGTAGGAAGTGGATAGTACTTCGGCAGAACCAGTGTTGTAATCACTGCAGTTCCCTCCACTCAGCTTAAGTAGTTTAATCTGATCTAAGGTCATAGGACCACCAGCATTGATCAAATCTTGGAACTCTTGATCGGTCAAGTAAAGCCGGACCGTTGCCGGATTGTCATTCGCTACCGTGATGTACCAATCACGATCCAGGAGCGGGTAGTTGTCTCCATCCTTTCGACTAGTGCCAGTATGGATGGCATAGTCTACACTGATACCGCCCAAGTTATTGAACATGTCATTAATAGAGACGATACGTTGACCACCACCATCGCTTATATGCAACCATTCTCCATGCCCACTGGATGTAGCGGAGTAACTGGTGCCGCAACCTCCGGTCCCAGTGGGTGCTGTCGTACAAGAAATTCCTGGATCGGTGATACTCATACTGAAGGTTCCGGTTCTACCGTTCCAGCCATCGATTTGCACAAAGTAAGTAGCTCCTGGTATTAGGCAACTGACGTTGGCGATACGTGGGCTGTATCCGCCTGCTGAACCTGAATCATCATTAGCGGCTACCATCATACGATCGGTAGTTACAAGAAGATCAGAACAGCTATTGGCTTCCCAAAGCGCCATTTGGAGGTCGATGGCCGTATTGAAATCAATATCTATACTACCCGAAGCTGGAGCGGCAAAGGAATACCAAACTGTGTTGCTTAAGACATTCTCGCACCAGCCATTTTGGACTCCGCAACCAACTGCGTTTGGGCGAGGCTCATTTCCTTGGGTAGTGGCTCCAACATTGCTACATACAACCGCTGCGCCATCAATGTTGTCAGTGATGTCTAGTGCATCACAAACATTATCATTTATACAATCGCGTGGAGCAACATACATATTGTTCTTGGTGAGGCTGCAAGTTGCCTCTGCAGAAAAACTTGCAGTTGCACTAACCTGGTTGCCATCCGCAGGTAGACCCGTTATAGCGATAATTTGAGGGCTACTGGTGATTGCGGCATTAACCGTCATGCCGGCAACCGTAAGGTCCAATGTGCCACTACCTGGTGCGAATGAATAATTGATAGAGAAACTCTGGTCATAGGTGCCGCCACCAATATTGGTTGGACCACCATCCAGATCAATATTGCTAATGCTACAGTCTGTACTACAGAAGTCGTAGGAGAAGCTGACTAGATCACCGCTTTCGCTGATGTCGAAGATGTTCACGTTTGAGCTTCCGCCGCTGTAGATATTGGAATTCGGGTTAGAACTACAATCAAAAGTGGTATTGTTGCTGGTTCCGGGAAATAGATCTGCGTTATCTCCACTGTTGTTATTGTTGTTCAAATCTCGATCTCCATCTGCCTGCTCTAGATCAACCAGGTAACGATTCTCATCTCGGTTAGTACTTCGACTATCATCGATATGCCATATGGCTAATCCCTGACCAGGAATGTGAGCATCCCATCCCGTTTTTTGCCGGTTTTCAACTAAGAAGGTCTCATCTGAATCCGGCGTGGTGAGCTGGTAGCATTCGTCGTCTATATCGCTGTGCAGCATATCTACAACCGAACCTGATCCACTTAATACCGTAGGGTTGACCCAACCCAATTCGCGTTTACACCAAGCAGAGAATTGAGCGGGAGTTCGGCCTCCGTTGTTCCAGGTACCGCCAGCCATACAGCACCAACGTCCGATACCACGCGAAGAGCCATCCGTATCGTACAGGTCGGGTAAGCCTAGCGCATGGCCAAATTCGTGTACCAGCACGCCGATATTGGCAATATTCGTAGCGCCGTATTTCTCTGGTTGAATGATGTAGTCGTTGATTTGCTTACCATCATAGGTTACACTAAGTCCCTGAGAAGAAAGTACCCAACGGTGCGACCAAATATCTGCTACGTTACCGGATTCCTCAGCTCCTCGGCCGGAGTGAATCACTTCAACGACATCTACTCGTCCATCACCATCACCGTCATAATTGCTAAAGTCCACACCTGCAGCTTCGGCGGCATCGACAGCCTCACGAATAAGCGGTACAGCATTTGCAAAATTTCGATTGGCCGTACTCTCGATTCCGTAAGTAGCCCGGTTGTTAATAGCAGTATACCAACCCTCTACATCGGTGTTTACTGTGAGGATGCCATAGGATATGTCGAGGTAGTAATCTCGAAAACTACCGGAGCTACCATTCACATTGTATCCTGCCTGGTTGGCCATGTTATCGAAGTCTGATAGTGGGTAAACGAAGGGCTGATCGGGAAAATCAATTAGAAGTAGTAGCGCCTTTTGAGTGCCTGCCGGAGGGAAGACAGCACTAATTATTTCACCGTCGTCATCTGTTTTGAGTTGGTCGTTTGCAACCAACTCAGCGAGTGCTTGCCCTTCATAGCGGAGATTTTTTCGGAGGACTTGTAGCAAGGTTAGTTCTGTGCTATTGCGTTCGGACTCTGCTGAAACCGGTACACCGGTCATAAAGAGATCTCCTTTAGTACCTCGAGTGGCGTATCGATAGTATCCGTCACCTCCATCTTGGATGATTGTGTATCCATCAAGCGTCTCCAGGTAAGCTGCCGGACCTTCAGTGAAAAGATAAGCCTGAAAACTGCTGCCGTCCGGCTGTTCTAGAACAATTGGATCGGGTACCGGCGGAACACCACAGTAGGTATTACCGTGAATATGACCGACATGAAGATTTGCTGGAGGCGAAATTGGAGCGGAATCTTGCTGCTTGTTTGTAGACAATACGATGAGCAGCACGCACGCGGAGATCACACCGCAGAGCAGTAGAGTAGTAGACCTTTGGAGTTGCATTTTATTTCATTCTAAGGGGGAAAAAACAAGTAGTGCCCACCGCACAATGCGATGGACACTACCGTTAAATTGCAGATTTATATATATTGTTTACCGCTCTACTTTAATTCTTTTGTGACAGGGTATTATGCTAGTATGCATACATCATCCGCTTCGTCACTAACGGATAACCATCCAATATTAGGGTATAGGTATAGACACCAGGCTGATAAGCGTGATTTTCGAAATTGTATAGGACCTCATTCAAACCCAGATTTAGTTGAATGGGTAGCTCACTTAAAACACGTCCTTGGAGGTCTCGAACCAATATACTTGCCTTTCGATACGACGGAATTTCTTCTACATAAACTCCGAAATAGGTGGCTTCATCAAAAGGGTTGGGCCTGTTTTGAAGTAACCTTACTTTTTCCTGAGCACGACTAATCTCCACTAAGTTGGATTGAAAATCGCTGAAGCGTTCTCCGATGAAAAGACTTTCCACTCCATTTTCATCAACCGTTGCGACTGATGCAACATAGATGAGGTCGGGGGTAAGTCCTCGAATGGTATCAACAGCTTGATTGAGTGTGAAAATTGTATCAAAATCGAGCGTAGTGAATTGTCGTACACCAACCCGGTAAATTCCGTAATCATTAGGGTCGTCAATTACAACTTCAAAACCGCCGTCGATTGGATTTAGGTCGAAATCCTCTGCAGGTTCTGGCCCTAAAGCAGTCATGGCCGCTGCGTTTCCGTTAATGATAGCATTACGGGCTAGGTACCGAAAATCGACAAAGAATGAATCAAGTATTTCATCCCCATCGGTATCTACTCCCAGGATGTCCTCTGAAGTGTGCTGGCGATCATGGTAATCAGGATTGCCAGTGTCTACGTTACCATGTTCGTTGGCAGATGTAAATCGGATGGCAGGAAAGCCCTTTCTTCGAAATGGAATGTGGTCGCCTCCTCGGCCTGTTCTATCCTCTGGCGACATGATGTTGATGACATTGACTTGCTCAGCGACCGGTGCGATCATTTCCTCATATTCGAGCTTTACAAAACGAGCCAGCATCTTGTTCCTCGAATTGAGGTTTCCGGCAGAGTAGATTCGTACGTTTGTACTATCAATATCATTGAGCCCAGGGCAACCAGGAGGAGAGGCGGTTTCGCCGCAAATGATCCCTCCGATCACATCGTTGTTGTAGACCGCTAGAAGCGGAAGATCATCCTCTGCCATTAGGGTTGCTACTGCATCTGCTCCCAATAAGCCTTGCTCTTCGCCAGTCGTAAGCATAAACATCAACGTTCGATCAAAGGTGTACTGGCTCATTACACGAGCGAGCTCCATCACCAACGCCGATCCACTACCATTGTCCTCCATACCTTCTGCTTGACACTCGGTATCACAATTGTCACCACAGCGGCTGTCAAAGTGCCCTTCGATGAGCACAATTTCCTCCGAGTGTTCACCTGTGCCGGGAAGGACCGCGAAGATGTTACGGTGACTAAGCATTCCGCAGGTGAGCTGTTCGAATTGAAAATAGGACACGATTAAGCGATCACTAAAGCTTTCGAATTTGTCAAAAGCCCAGCGGCGGGCTGCTCCCATGCCTTCTGTCGTAGAGGTTGTATCTGAACTTGTATGGCGAGTACGGAAACTGGCCATCACCTCTAGATAGGCTTTTAGCGAATCAGCAGATACAGATTGCTCGATCCCGGTCACAATTACCTGTGGCGCAGTAATGGGATCCACGGGCAGATAGTCGGCCGGATCAAATTCTCCTCGAAGAATTTCTTCCGCCAAAGGATTGGTGATTAAGAAATTGGTTTGAGCACTAGTCGGGTGGGAGAGGAGGAATAGCCCGAATAGGACAATTGTAGATAAGTACTTCATTATACCGATTTATGAACTGAGTAGCTGTTATTAACCAAAGAGGACAGGGTCTTCAGCTTAGGTCAGCTGGAAAGTTAAATAATGCAGAAAATGAGAATGGGCATCCCCACTAGTGAGAATGCCCATTCAGTGATTATAGTGATAAAGGATATTTACCAATTTGGTTCATATCAATTATCCTATATGTGCTATCCTTCGTCCCAAGAAATCTCACTTACGCGGCGTGCTACCTGGGTATAGATAGTACCATTTTCGAGTAGTGGAATTTCATTCAGACGGCCCAAACGACGCATATCAACCCAACGGTGACCTTCTAGCCACAGTGAGTAACGACGCTGGAACAGAATCTCATCAATCAAAGAGTCGGTATCAGTACCACCGGCGTAGTCACCTACGCCCCAGATGTTACGGATAGTGTTGATTGCAGAAACTGCATCACCACCCTGACGAGCCTGAGCTTCAGCATAAATCAAAAGCAGTTCCTCGTTACGGATGAATGCAATAGAAGAAGTGTTGCTTGCCCAACGAGCATCCTGATACTGACCAACAATAGCAGCGCCAGTGTTTTGGTCTACCAGGTTAGCGTCGGTAATTGGATTGTTAACGCGCTCAGCAAACTTAGCAGCTACACGGCCATCGCCAGGTAGTGCATCTTCGATCATACTTGGGTGTACACACAAGATGGTTGAAGTAGCAGCATCCAATGGGTAGAACAATGGGTTGTTGATGTCAGGAGCGTTACCGTAAACGTGAGCAGGACCCACGTTCAAGTCGGCAGCGCTTGCTGCATTCAAGTTCATGAAGGAAGCATTTAGCGCTGTCAAAGCACCAGCATAGTCCTCTGCATACAACGCAGCACGTGCAGCAATTGCACGGTTAGCCTGTGCCATCGCATCAGGGTTGTTGAACCCGTCAAAACCACTAGTTAGGTTGAAAGAGAAGCTGCTTCCAGCTTTGTCTAGATCAGAAAAACCTTCCTGAAGGATGTTACGAATCTCTGTAAGAGCAGCATCAAAACCTAGGGTTGGACCAGGGTTTAGTGGCTCTTCCACGTCAACGCGAATACCATTTTGGTACTGCTGCAAGAGTGGCCATAGCAATTGGAAGCCCTTTACTGTCTTAGCGAAGCCAGTATAGCCAAACGCCTCTTCTTGAGAGAGCTGACTACTGTTATTGGCGGCCTCGATAATGATGTTAGCCTGCTTAACTGCTAGATAAGGGTTTACGTAAGTACCCGCAGATGCGAAGAAATCAGGATAAGTTTCGGCACTACCACCAAGACCTAACCAGTCATTAAGGAAGCGAGGGTCAGAGCCAAAGAAGGCATAACACTCACGGCCAAAAGTACCGAACATTTGGGCAGCGTTGGTCACGTAACCACGAGAACGTGCTTCCAGACCAGTTACTAGCAGCTGCATTTCCGCTTTACTAGCGTTAGCTGTAGCTGCACCCAGAGACGGGTTATTCGGGTCATTTACAACATCTACTTCGCAAGCGCTGAACGCTAGTAAGCCGATGATGCTCAAGCCCATTATTAGCTTATGCATTTTATTTATCATCGTTTTCATTTTTTGATTTAGAATTCAGCGTTCAAGTGGAAGAACAGACGGCGAGCAGATGGGTAAGGAGTTACCTCAATGTTGCCGGTGATAGCCTGAGTACCGAAGTTACTTACCTCAGGATCGTAGCTACCGTAGTTGGTCCACAAAAGAAGGTTATTCGCTGATACACCCAACTTCAGACGCTTGATAGCACCCATTTCATTAGGGAAGGTGTAGTATAGACCAGCTTCACGTAGCTTCAAGTAGCTAGTTGGCTCGATGTATACACCAGTTTGGCCATCAGCTGCCCAAGCAAGAAGACGGTCAAGACCGTTAGGTGTTTCATCACCGTCATCATCACCGTCCCAGTTAGGAGAAGTACCACCATCGTCCCATAGAAGAGCCGAAAGGTTGATCGCATTACCGCCTTCCTGGTATTGAGTAACGAGGTTCAACTCCAAGTTCTTCATGATGGTGAAATTGTTGTTCCACGCCATTGTGAAGTCTGGCTGACGATCACCGTATACAGTAAAGCCTAGTGTCTCTGTACCCTGACCAGCAGGTGTACCTACGATAGTAGTAGGAGAGAAGCCTTCCGCCAATAGGTAAGTACCCAATGAAGGACCGAAACCACCCTGCGTGAATGCAGGAACGCTCAAGCGTGTGATTTCAGAGCGGTTCTGCCAGTACATCAAGCGAGTGAACCAAGAGAAGTTCTGACCGCTTACAGGAGTCGCACTCAATGCTAGCTCAATACCCTTGTTCTCAAGGTCTGCTGCGTTAGTTGCAATTGCCAAGATACCAGTAGATTCAGCAGGCTGCTGGTCTAGGATCAAGTCATTAACACCTTTGTTGTAGTAAGTAGCTTCGATGAATACCTTGTCGTCAAATAGACCAAGGTCTACACCAAATTCAATTTCCTGAGCAGTTTCAGGTACAAGATTCGGGTCAACACCACGAGTACCTACCTGACCACCCAACTGGCCACCGATAAGCTGTGGAGTTAGTGATTCGAAAGTTACACCGAAACGTGGTAGACCACCAGTCTGACCGTAAGCAGCGCGTACTTTCAACTGGCTGATCGCGTCAATTGACCAGAAGTCAAACTTGTGCAAGTTGATTGCACCAGACACTTTAGGGAAAGAGTAGAACTCAGACTGCATAGCATTCAATGTCGACTTGTCGAAACGAATACCGGCAGATAGAGCGATCTTATCCTCGAAGTTCACGTCTACCTGTGCAACATAACCAACATCAGTAATAGTTGATTTTTCTTGATCTTGGTTACTCACTACCTGTGCCCATCCTAGGTTGTTCTGTAAACCGCTCAAACCTCGGCCACGATCTAGGGTATAATCACCACGCTCGTCTAGGCGAACTGCACCAATACTTGGAGCAACATTCACACGACCGATATTGGTGTTATAGTTCAAGAAAGCTTGAATGTTGTAGTTGAACTGATCCTGACGACCCCACATTACATCACCAGGGTTCGCCTGTGCACGCTGGTGCTGGAGAATCTCTGGGAAGTAAACAGTAGAGTTAGCACTCAAGTAGTCAACACCGCCATTCACGCGGAACTTCAAGAAAGAGTTAGCAGACTGATACAGATCGATGTCGATCACAGCTGCTGACAAGAAGCGATCTACTTCCTGGTTGTTTACACCAAGGTCGCGGATAGCAACAGGGTTGTCGTTGAAGTATGGGTTGTCTGGGTAGTTGCCAAACTCATCTGGGAATAGGTTAGCATAAGAAGGCGTGTAAGCCAATGCATAACCGATACTACCACCAGTGTTGTTCTGGTTACCTGTGAAACCACGATCGTTATCACTCTTGTAGTAAGCGTTGTTTACACTCACCTTGATGCGATCAGAGATTCGGTGGTCGATGTTAGCACGAACAGAGTAACGGTCAAAGCCAGTGTTCTTGATGATACCATCCTCAGAAAGGATACTACCAGAAACATAGAACTGCGTCTTCTGTGTACCACCACTTACACCAACCTGGGTGTTCAGTAGCAATGGAGTCTCTCCATAGAAGAAGTCTTCCCAGTCAGTAACACGACCTTCCTGCTCTGCAGCGATACGAGCGTCTTGCTCCGCCTGAGAACCGAAATAGGCGTCTACTTTAGCTTCATCCCAATCATCGAATCCGATGAAGTTCTGACCTTGAGCGATACCAATGTCTTGGCTCAAAGTAACGCGGGTTTGACCAGCCTTACCTTTCTTGGTTGTGATGATGATTACACCAGAGTTAGCTCGTGTACCATAAATTGCAGCCGCAGAAGGGCCTTTTAGTACTTCGATGCGCTCGATGTCATCTGGGTTAATGTCGGCAATACGGTTAGCAGAGTTGTCCTGTGTTGCAGAACTCTGACCACCAGTTGCACCAGATACCTGGCTACGACCAGTACGGATCGCACTGTTGTTTACGTAAACACCGTCAATGATGTACAGTGGCTGGCTTGAACCAGCACCAAGTGTGGAAATACCACGTAGCTGAACGTTCACACCACCACCCGGTGCACCACCGTTCGCGCTAATGTTTACACCTGTTAGCTTGCCGTATAGGGCATTGTCCACAGTTTGTGGAGTTGTGTTGCCAACAAGTTCTGCTGAGCTAATGGTAGAAACTGCGTTACCAGAATTGGAACGCTTTACACCTGAAGCAAGACCTGTCACAACTACCTCGTCGAGACGAGCGATGTCCTCTTCCAGGACAACGTCAAGTTGTCCCGCACTTGGGCCAACTGTTAATTCTTGGGTCTTAAATCCGGTGTAAGAAAAGATGGCTACTTGTTCACCGTCGCCAGGAACATTGAGTTCAAAGTTACCGTCAAAATCAGTAACGGTACCAGTAGTAGTGCCTTTGACTAAGATTGAAACACCAATGAGTGGTTCTCCCAAAGCGTCCTTCACACTACCCTTCACCATAAACTGAGCCATGGCAGGAGCCGTAAGCAACAGCATGGCAGCCAGCAACATACTGGCGCGGGTAAAGCAAAATTTCATACAAATTGGTTTTGATTAGTAAATGCGTTTTTCCTTTTTCAACTTGGAATTATTGGGGGGAGAGCGGTAAGATAAATAGGAGAATATTATGCGAGTAAAACTATAACGAAAATACCATATCGTCCGCGGCTTGCGGGAGGAAATTTTATATTACTGAACAAATGTTTGTTAGTGGGACCCTCTAAGTGGCTGACCTAGAGTAGTTTGAAGATGAAAAATTTCGCATTTATGCAGTCTTTTTCCCTTCTTTTGATTGTCATAAGTTTGTCTGAATTGTGGCGCGACCTACTTAACTGAGTAGGTAATCAAGGTCTCCTTGGTTGATGGATAGTTTGCCGCTGTTACCAATTATGTCCTCTGCTAGTTGTGTCTTTCGCTGCTGGAGCTTTAGAATTTTTTCCTCAATACTGTCCCTAGTGATGAACTTAAGGGCAATGACATTATTCTTCTGGCCGATCCGGTGAGCACGCGCGATGGCTTGCTGCTCTGTAGTCGGATTCCACCATGGATCCAGAATAAATACATAGTCCGCAGCAGTGAGATTTAAGCCTGTACCACCTGTTTTGATGGAGATGAGAAATGACTGTACATCCGGATTCTCTTGAAAGCTCTGAATGGCTTGCTTTCGCTTGTTAGCAGAAAGGTCACCACTCAACCAGGAATAGGCACTCTCTCGCTGCTCAAATTCTGTACGGAATAGCTCCAGGTGCTTAACAAACGAGCTGAATAATAGGACTTTATGGCCGCTTCGGCGAATGGTGTCCCACTGTTCCATGATGTCCGTGAATTTGCCGCTACCCTTATCATAATCGGCTTCCACCAATGATGGATGATTGACTAACTGCCTCAGCTTCGTCAGGGTTTGAACTACCATGATGCGGTACTTCGCGTTTCCAACATCGAAATTCTCTAAGAGGTAGTTGCGGGCTGCAGATTTCTCCCGTTCGTAGATTTTTCGCTGTTCTTTGGTCATCTCGGTGTAGAACACCTGAGTAGATAAAGGCGGTAAATCTTTAGCAACTTCTTCCTTAGTTCTACGAAGTAGATAAGGTTGTACTAGTTTCCGAAGCTTGCTCTTTTGATCTTCGTCCTGCTGGCGTTCAATTGGGATGATGAACTCCTTTCGGAAGAAGTTGAAGCTACCTAGCAAACCTTCATTAATAAACTGCATCTGTGACCATAAGTCGCTCAACGAGTTTTCAATCGGTGTACCACTCAGCGATAGCTTATGCTTCGCGTTGAGGCTATTTAATGCCTTAAAGACCTTACTTTCCCGATTCTTGATCTGCTGACTTTCATCTAAGATGATATACTCAAACTCCATTTCTCGTAGGAGCTCGACGTCGCGCAGCGCGGTTTGGTAGGTCGTAAGTATGGTGTCAAATCGAGATAGTAGACGCTTGTCCTTATATCGTTTTGGGCCAAAATGCTGATATACCGATAAGGAAGGAACAAATTTGCGAATCTCGCTTTCCCAGTTAAACAAAAGGGACGACGGCAGTACGATCAATGCGTTGAGTGGCTGTAAGAAGTCCTCATCGTCAGGTGGGGCAAACAGACCAAGTTGTTGTCCGGCACTGGCATCGTCATTGAGGGCTTCGTCTTGCTGCTTCGCCGCTGCTTTTTGCTCCTTAGCATATAAGAGGAGAGCGATGGTTTGCAGTGTTTTACCCAAACCCATGTCATCCGCTAGGCAGGCGCCCAATTCACGTTGGTGAAGTTGAGTTAGCCATTGTACCCCTGCCATTTGGTAAGGGCGCAACTGAGCCTTCAGTAGGGGAGAGGGTACATACTTTACCTTATCCTCATCTTCCAGTTCCAGAGGTTTTGGAATGTCCAACACCTCGAGTAGTGTATACTGGCTTTTCGTAAGCCGCAGTTGTTGTCCTTCTTTTTGACCAAAGTCGGCAATCTGCTTGTAGCGAGCCATCCATTCTTCTGGGATCAAAAAGTAGGATCCATCCGGAAGAGGATAGAAGCGATCGTTGTTACGGATGTACTTAGCCAGGGCTAAGAAGGGGAAACGATGTTCTCCCACTACAACCTCTCCTTTGAGATCAAACCAATCTGAACTGGTATTTACTTCCAGGTCAATAGAAGGTGGTTGTAGTTGTACATTTTTGTCGCCAATGGTGGGGCTTTCAATGCGGAAGCCCTGTGCCTTTAGCGCTGCCCGATTTTGTGCTAACCACTCAATCAGGGCATATGGACTGCCGTCTTGATCGTCAGATTCTTCGGCTACCACCAACTCGTAATGGCTGTCGTGTTCTCCTTTTTGAAGAGGAAAATCAGCTAATCGACTGAGGAAGGATTCTTCCGCCTCGAAGTTTCGTTTGACCTGCGAAATCCGAACCTCATCACCAGACATATCCAATGAAGTACGGCTTTTACGGCTTTCCTGCCAACCAAAAATGGCATCTTGATAATGCATCTCTACTGCAAGTACCCAACGCTCTGCGAAAAGGTGTTGGACCGGCTTTAGCACGCAGGCATGAAGCTCATTATGCTGTACCACAGAAAAGCCTTCTGCTTCTACTTCTACCTTGTTGACAATCTTCATAATGAAGTTGCGGAAGTAGGCATTAACTGACTTTGAAGGAATAATAACCTCCTCGCGTTGGCGGAAAGGCTTGACTAAGAAGCCATTAATATGATTGAGGCGATAGAGCTTGTAATCGGCACAAACCCAACCTGTTGGCTGATTTGTAAGTGCTAATACCTCGCGATCTTGGATAGTCCAAGGCTGCTCTCCTTCAAAAAGTTGGAGCTGGTAATGTACTGCATCTGTTTTCTTCTGAAAAAACAGGCGAGGTTCTAGTACGTGCTCTTCGCTGGTCTCTACAATGAAGTCCTTTACCAATACCCGTCGTTCTACCTCCAGGCTCAAAGGCAGCTGATTTCGTACAATGAGTTGTAGAATCTGGTCGAGCCTCCTGTGTACATACTGCTGGATCGCTTTAAAAAGATCGCGATCTTCCAACATCTGTACGAGTGGTGGTGCTTTACGGCGCCCCTTATGAAACTCTTTGACAATAACTTCAGGCTGCAGTTCATCAATCAGACGAAAGATAATCTCACGTTCTGCGTTCAGTTCGAGATTGAACGCACCAATTGTTGCTGAAGTAGCTTTCTGTTTGATGTGCGCCAGGTAACCTTCCTGATCTCGCGTTACGACATACGCTTCAGGTAAGTATAATTCTTTAGCGTACTCATTGATATTGTACGCAACATCGACAACTTCATCAGGTATTACCGTGGGTGTAAACATAGATTGTAGAAAAGAGTCAGAACTGCAAGGATACTAAAAATGAGCAAAGCGAAAAGCGCCTTACTCGACAAATTATTAGCATTTTGAAAATATCCTGAAACGCGATGATAGTGTGTCCGGAATAATGTACATTTGTTAGTTTTGCCTCAGAAATGGTTTTATGGAATTACACTGGTCCGATCATCTATTCTTTATCATCGTTGGAATCATCATCCCCTTGCGGACCGTGTTGGGTACCCAGCCGCAATTGGCCCGTTTGCGCTTCAATACGCGCATGAAAATTCAACTCTACTGGGGTAATAATATTTGGTTGTGGATGCTCACTGGCGCAGCGGCTGGTATTTGGTGGTTTAATGACCGCTCCTGGGAACTAATTGGTCTTACACCGGGTTGGGTCCAGCCTTCTGGTATCTCTGCCATTGTTTTGATGGTGTTTATCGGGCTGTACTTGTTTGAGACCGTAGGAGAGGTGAATGACCGCGAACAACGCGAGCAAACCACGGAACATATGCGGAGTCAACTTGGATTCCTACCCAAAACAGCATACGAGTACTTCCATTTCATTTTCCTGGCCCTGACTGCCGGTATTTGTGAAGAGTTTATCTTTCGAGGCTACTTTATCCGGTATTTTCAATGTCTTCTTCCTGGAGACTATACCTACACACTAGCCATGCTATTGCCGGCACTTATCTTCGGGTTCGTCCATTTTTATCAGGGATGGCAAGCCGTGGTGAAGATCGGGGCGATGGCCATTATGTTTGGCTATATTTTTATTCAAACTGATTCGCTCTGGCTACTCATGGTTATTCATGCCTTGATTGACCTAATCGGGGGACTTATCGCTTGGCGCTTGCTTGCCTCTCGGCAGAGCCACTAAAGTGCTCAAAAGTGCGTTATAGTCATTGAAAGAAGCCCAATGCAATGAAGATCCTTTTGTTTTTCCTACTGATTATGACTGCAACAGCTTGTGATGATGAGCCTGTACCCTTTGATTCTACTGGTTACGAACAATTATTTCATAACGGCCGAATCTATACGGTAGATGATAATCAGCCATGGGCAGAGGCCATCTATGTGGTAGATGGTGAAATCAGATTTGTCGGTAGTAATGACGAAGCGGAGGACCTTGCCGGTGCCAATGCAGAATTTATAGACCTGGAGGGAGCATTTGCTATGCCTGGTATTCATGATGTCCACCTACACCCACTCGAAGCAGCTACGAATAACTTTCACTTCATTCTAGACGATAGTGTGGAAGATCCAGAGGAATATGCAGATCCAGTAGCTGATGCGGTTGCTGCCAATCCAGGAAGTGATTGGCTATTGGGATGGGGGCATTGGATAGATGTGCCGCTGGCAGCCACTCGCGTACCAAAGGAGATCCTCGATGATGTAGCACCGAACCGACCAGTGGCAATTATGGAGCAAACTTCTCATTCTGTTTGGTGTAATTCCAGAGCCTTAGAACTAATGGGGATAGATGACAATACGCCAGACCCACCAGGTGGAATCATTATGCGAGAAACAAATGGAGAGGCAAGCGGAATTCTGATTGACAATGCTGGTAACCTCCTGCTTGACCTTGCCTTGGCCCCAACACCACAACGAGCAGAGAACGACTACTTAGGGCTTATCGATTATGCCTTGCCAGAGCTTGCAAAGTACGGTATCACTTCGATTTGTGATGCCAGGACGTACTGGAAACGCGACCACCACATGGTTTGGCAGCGCGTAGCGGATGAAGGAGAACTTACCGTTCGAGTTAATTTGGGCTTATGGGCTTATCCGGATGAAGAAGATGCTACTCAGCTAGCCATGTTAAAGGATTTGTATCGCAGTGATGCAGGAAGCTTGCTTCGCATCAATCAAATCAAGCTGTACAGCGATGGAATTGTGCATAATACCACCTGTGCCATGCACGATGATTTCCTAATCGATTACTTTGGACGACCCTCGAATAATGGACTGAATTACTTCACCGAAAGTCGAATAGCTAACTACATCAGCGAGTTGGAAGAGACAGGTTTCGACTTTCATATTCACGCTATTGGTAATCGTGGGGTGCACGAAGCCTTAAACGCTATCGAAACAGCGGGTAGTGACCGTGGGAGGCATCGACTTACACATGTCGAATATGTATCACCAGTAGATTATTCGCGCTTCGCTCAGTTGAACGTGACGGCAGATGCTCAGGTGGCCGGTGACTTCACCCAACCAGAGAATTGGCACGAAAACGACTACTTACTACACGCTAGTCTGAATGAGAGCATTATTCCTTTGAAAGATTTAGCTGCACAAGGCGCTCGTATTACACTGAGTAGTGATTGGGATGTGAGTGACCTGAACCCTTTTGTTGGCTTACAAAATGCGGTAACCCGCGCACCACAGGCGATCAGTTTGGAGGAGGCCATTCGTGCGTATACCATCAATGCAGCCTACGTCATGCGGCAAGAGGGATTGGTCGGCAGCATTGAAGTAGGAAAAATGGCAGACATAATCGTCTTGAATCAGGACCTATTCCAAATCCAGCCGACTCAGATTGCACAAACGCAAGTAACTGCTACCTACTTGTCAGGGGAGCGGGTAAACTAAGAGGTAGCCTCGTCCTGTTCCCAGTAGTCCTTCAATTTTTGAGCAACTCCCAGATTGGTAATCGCAGCTATTTCTGAAGAACGAGCTGCACGCACCTTTTTCAGCGACCCAAAGTGACTCAGTAGCTTTTGTGCGGTTTTCTCACCGATGCCAGGAATGTCGGTCAGACCGCTCTTGGTGAAGTTCTGTGATCGCTTGTCGCGGTGGAAGGTAATGGCAAACCGGTGTGCTTCGTTTCGCGCATGCTGGATCACCTTTAGGCTTTCAGATTTCTTGTTGATCAGTAACGGGACTGAGTCACCAGGGAAGAATATTTCCTCTAGCTTTTTGGCAATGCCGACAACCGTCATGCGACCTTGGAGCCCGAGCTTTTGAATACTCTTCATTGCTGAACTTAGCTGACCTTTACCACCGTCAATAATGACCAATTGTGGAAGCGGTTGCTCTTCATCAAGTAGTCGCTTGTAGCGTCGATAAATGACTTCTTCCATGCTGGCGAAATCATCTGGGCCGACTACTGTCTTGATGTTAAACTTACGATAGTCCTTCTTGCTCGGCTTTGCATTCTTGAAGACTACGCAAGCAGCTACTGGATTGGTACCCTGGATGTTAGAGTTATCAAAGCACTCGATGTGCATCGGCAGCCTGTCCATTTGCAAGTCTTCTTGCATGGTTTTCAGAATCCGTTCAGCTGGTGTCTGCTTATTGGCATAAGTTGCAGCTTGTTTGCGTTTCTGAAGCTGGTAGTATCTGACGTTCTTTTGGCTTAATTCTAGGAGTTTCTTTTTATCTCCAATCTTCGGTACGATCACTGTTGCCTCGGTGTCAGGTAAGGCAATTTCCTGATCGAGAATTATCTCTGAGGCAATACTGTTGAATCGTTCTCTTAAACGCGGGATCGCATACTGTAACAGGTCCTCCTCCTCCTGATCCAAATTGATGATAAGCTCTTGCGTATGCGTATGAATAATGGCTCCATCAACCACCTTAATGTAGTTGACATAGGCTTCTTTTTCATCCACGATGACACTGAAGACATCAACATCTCGTATGGTAGTACTAACAATTGTGCTCTTCGCCTGATAGTCCTCAAAGGCCAATAGCTTTTCCTTTATCTGCTGGGCCGCTTCAAATTCGAGGTTTTCTGCATGCTGTTGCATCTTTTCCCGGAAGTGCTGTTTTACTGGGCCAAAACTTCCTTTCAGGATATTTCGAATCTGTTGGATTCTGGCGTTATAGTCTTCTTCGCTTTCCAGGCCTTCACAAGGGCCGATGCAGTTCTTAATGTGATATTCCAAGCACACCTTGAATTTTCCCGCTTCAATATTATTCTGACTGAGGTTGAAGTTACACGTGCGCAGTGGGAAGAGTTGCTTGATTAGGTCTAGAATAATCTTTAGTCGTCCCTTACTGGTATAAGGACCAAAGTAGGTGCTGCCATCACGAATTACATTGCGGGTGATGAAGACCCTGGGGAAGCGCTCTTTTTTGATACAGATGTAGCTGTAGTTTTTGTCGTCCTTCAGCATTACATTGTACCGCGGTTGATACTGCTTGATTAAGGCGTTTTCAAGCAATAGAGCATCCGTTTCTGTTTCTACTACCGTGAACTCCAGGCGAGCTGCGTTCTTGACCATAACACGCGTCCGGTGTGCCCGATCTTTGCGTTGTCCGAAGTAGTTACTTGTTCTACTACGTAGGCTCTTTGCTTTGCCTACATACAATATAGCCCCTTCTTCATCAATGAAGCGATATACGCCGGGTTGCTTAGGTATAGTGTCAGCAATGTCTTGATAGTCAGCTGTGGTCATGTAGTAGAGTAAGTACAGTAGAATTGGTACCCAAAATAATACAATTTGGGCTTAAAAAGTTGCGTCTTAGTGATGGTATTTTGGATCAACGAATTAATGTCACCGACCCTTGTTGGATGACGCTCTCTCCACCTACTGTATTTAGCTTGACGTAGTAGAGGTAAACCCCTTGATTGGCAGGCCTTCCGCGAATCTGACCATCCCATTCTTGCCCTTCGAATACCTGATTGCCCCAACGGTCAAATACATAGATGGTATAGTCATTGGTGCCTTGCTTATCGTAGACCCGGAAAGAGTCGTTAACGCCATCTCGATTCGGTGAGAATACGTTAGGTAAATACAATTGGCAAGGCTTCAACGTAAGATTGATAATGCTATCGCAGCCAGTGCTAGCCGGCAAGATATATTGATAGGTCCCCTCGCTATCCGCTGAAAAACCAGTATCCGCGTATACTTCACCAGGACAGATAATTGCTTCTACTTCTGTTTCTGGTATCGCTGGGCGTTCAAAAGGAAAAGGTGGTGACATTCGGCAGCCATCAGGCTCAATCATTCGAACTTGATAGTTGCCATTGCGGTATTCATCTACCGAAAGCGTTGGTCCGGTTTCTCCTACTAGTGCAATACTGTCGCGATACCATTGATATTCCACTGCGGTGGAAACGTCAACTTGCAATAAGTAATCACCTGCGCAGATATCACCAGAGCTGAATATTTGATATTGAAACAGGAAGGTCTCCTCCATGATCAGGTTGTCCATGAAGTAATAATGGGTGATATCCCCTGGAAAGGGTGCACAAGGAGGGCCGATGGCAATTGCTCGAATGTCTTGATTAGGCGTAAATTCAAAGTAATCATTTACCCAGCTTGGGCCATCCGTACCGCCATCTAATAGTTTACCTTCTAGTCGGACCCATTCCGGATAGTTCGTAGGACAACCCGGGAGCACGTCATTGACCCCGAAAGGAAAGTTTGCACAGTCCGAGGTGCCGTAGATCGTAAACTCTAGCGGCGGAGAACGAAGCTGCCCCGCAAAGCCAAGCGAGAATTCAATCCGATAGGTTTTACCTGCTTCCATCGTGCCTAAGAGGCAAACGCCAGCGTATTCCTTCCAATCGTATTCTATCGGTAAATTCTGTGGCACGCGTCCGTCTACGAAGCCAATGATTCCTTCGCCGTCCGGGAAGGGTATCGGCACCGCTATGTTTTCCGGACCCATCCAATCACACATATGGATGTAGTCTGGCGTCACGCCATAGGCTTGAATCCAAGGGGGCGCACAGTCCAGGCGGTAATGCTGATCTGGACAGCAGCTCATATTCTCAAAAGAGGGGTTGGGAATGAGAGACCGAATCTCGATGAATTCGCAGGTGCAATCATCGTCTTGAAAATCGATCAGGCCATCACCATCGTCATCGATCGCATTATCACAGATTTCCTGTGCCGCTAAGAAAGAGGTTGTCAGTAAGAGTGTTGCTATCACAGAAAAACACCTCACCATTCGCCATTCTACTCTCCTGTAATTCATCTGTAGCGCTCTTAAGTTCTTACTTCTACCATTCTACCTTCGTACCATCCTTGTACAGCAAAAATCGATCTTCAGGTTCATTGAAAGCGAGTGCTTGATTGATACCAAAATCAACGGCGGCTTCGATGCTCATTCCTTGCGCTACACCGAAGTAAAATCCTGAGGCAAAAGCAATTGCAGCTCTATCGCCTACACTCCAGCTGGTACCCACCACATAGGGGACAACCTTAGAAATAGCCTCCGCTTGCTCACTGCTGTGGCATGCGTTAAATACAACGACTTTAATAGGTAGATTCTGCCGCTGGACAGCAGATTCAAAGGTTCTCCGCAAAAAGGTGGTATTGACAAACTGCGCATGTCGCTTATCCTCATCCATGAGGAATATGCCAGACTCCTCTGCTGGAGGATCTGCTTGATTTGCGCCTGCATCTGGTCGGCCGGCTCTACTTTCTTGAATTACCTTCTGGACATCTGGTGCTTGGCGGTCACCATGACCAGAGAAGTGTACGATATCTGGCTTTTCCAAAAATAGATACTGGGCAAACTCTGATGGTGTGACTGCTCTATGCAACCGCAATGGAAATTTTTCAGGAGCTGGTGCTTCTTGCAGGCGTGCTGAAACTCTGCTGTGTTCCGTTGTAAGTTGAAGTTTTGCAGTATCAGAAGGATTACTGGCCAGAAAAAGAATTTTGGTGATATCATCGTCAACGGGCCCCGGAGGGGGTGGGGGAGGATTCAATGGACCTGCGCCGCCACCATTTGCACCGCCGCCAATTGGTCCAGCATCACCTATTGATGTAAGTAATGAAAGGAGTCCAGCAGTAAGCTTTGCCCGTTCCTTGCGGTAATCATCATCATCGGCAATGCCAATCATGTGATCTCTCTCGTTTTTATTGTAGCGACTCAAGAACATCGTTACGGACGTTCTATGATCAGAATCGTTCTGTACAGCAGGCAGTGACGCGGTTGCTTCTAATGCTTCCTTTAAGTTAGCCTGCATTACCAGGCCTCGAATTTGGTCGGTTGTCATAAGTTGTTTTGCGCAAGTCAATATGGGTAGGTGCCTCGCACCCCAAGCAATGATACCAAGAATTCATTTTTTTATGGCAATTGAAGGTCGGTTTTCTGCCGAGACATGTAATTTAGCGCTCCTTCTGAAATAAAAATTAATCAACGTGCCGGTATATCGATTGCGTGGGGTCGTGCAACATTACGCCTGGGGAGGTACGGAATTCCTTCCCAACTTGTTGCAACAATCTAATAGAGAAAAACAACCCTGGGCAGAATACTGGTTGGGTGTACATCCGAAAGGACCAACTCAGGTTCTTACAGGAGATGGTGAGGTGAGCCTGAATTCCTTCTTGTCCGGCACTCCTGGATTGCTATCGGCAAATGACGATATAAGCTTTGATGGATTGCCTTTTCTACTGAAGATCTTGGATGTAAAACAGATGCTTTCCATTCAACTTCACCCAACGATTGATAAAGCTAAGGCTGGTTTTGCTAGAGAAGAAGAACTGGGCATTCCGGTACTTGCCCCAAATCGGAACTACAGGGATCAAAACCATAAACCTGAAATGATGGTGGCATTAACCGATTTTTGGTTGCTCCATGGCTTTCGATCGAAACAAGAAATTAGAGAAAGTCTGCAAAACGTACCCGGCTGGGAAGACCTCCTACCGACCTTGGAAGAAGAAGGTGTTCGTGGCCTGTATCAGAAGGTCATGGAAGCAGATCAAGCGGCAGTCAATGAGTGGATGGCACCACTGTACCAGCATCTTTCTGGCCTTCAGGCTACCCTTAGTCAGGACCAAACAGACTACTGGGCTTGGCAAGCCTTTCAACAGTACAGTAGGGATGGAAAGCACGATCGAGGCATTTTTTCGATCTACTGGTTCAATCTCGTTAACCTAGAACCCGGCCAGGGAATTTTTCAAGGAGCTGGGATTCCACATGCTTATTTACGTGGGGTGAATGTTGAATTAATGGCTAATAGTGATAATGTGTTAAGAGGTGGTTTGACACCTAAACATATTGATGTTCCTGAGCTATTAGATAACATCATTGTGGATGCGGTTGTCCCCAATATTCAAGAAGGAGTTGAGGTTGAGAAAAACTGTATGGACTATCCAGTTCCAGTGCCAGATTTCAAGCTGCTTAAGGTTATATTGAATGCTAGGGAGTCGAACGAATTAAGTGCAAAAAATGCCTCCATTTGTCTGATTATGAGTGGACTATTACAGGTAGATGGTAAGACCTATGTTGCGGGAGAAAGTTTCCTGTTAACCGCAGGGCAAAGTGTGCACTTAAACAACCCATCAAAGGAAGAACTAGTCCTGTTTTCTGCTTCCTTCTAACGTATTTAAAAAACTATCAATTTAGTCTTGCTAAGAAGCTGTAGTAATTTTACTACCTTTATCATTGGTGTGAATTCAGTGCTCAGGCACCTTCATTTGGTGCCGTGTTTTTAAAATCCATGAGTCAGAAAGTAGCTACCAATTTTGCCACCCAATACCAAAAAGAACTCGAGCAGAAGACGCTTAGGGTGGGCATCCCTAGTGCCGTAATTGCAATCATCGGGTCGGCAAGTTTCTATTATCTGGATTTGGTAGATCTACAATTGGAAGGCACGCTTCCTTGGCGCCTCACTGGAGTGTTAGGCGGTGTCATTTTCTTAATTTCCCGGGCTATAAAATCACTACGGCAATACGTCATACCGGTACATGCCATTGCCATGGTGTGTTATGTGATAATGATGTCGGGTATTGCCTATCTGATTTTTAAGGATCCTACTGCTACACAAAAGAATCTCTTCGCCATCACCTCTGGCTTTATTACGGTTTGGTTTATTCTAAGTTTGATTGCACAAGGTGCTCGACGAATTATGGTATTTGCTGGTATCGCTTTGGTATTAGGAACGACCATCTTGTACATGCTTACCACCAGCTCTGCCAACGACAATGCTGGCTATATCTTCTCCATTTTCATGATTGGGGTATTCGCGGTATTGACGATGCGAAATCAAGCAAAGTACGACTACGAACGTGCCTTTAACATGTTCATGTTAGAGGAGAGTCGCGATCAGATCAGTAAACAGGCCGCCGATCTGCAGGACAAGAACGATAACTTGGTCATGTTTAGCCGTGCGATGTCGCATGACTTGCAGGGGCCACTTCGACGAGTACGCTCATTTCTCGATCTGTATGAATTCCGCAGCAAGGATAAATTACCGGAAAACACCCAAGAATATCTCGATCTGGCCCGCCAGCATCTAGATCAAGGGCAGAAGGTAGTTCATGACCTTCTCGTATATGCTAAGATCGGTCAGAATGAATTAAGCAAGGAGGTCGTTGATCTCAAGCAGTTATGTGAGCAAATATTCACAGAGCAATTGCAAGAGGAAGAACAGCCAGCCAATGTGAATTACGTGCTCGACATTGAAGAGAATGTCTTGGGGGATCAAAAGTTGCTGTGGTACCTGCTCTCTAATTTGATCAGCAACGGAATTAAGTTTACCAGTAAGCAGAAAGAACCTCAAGTGACCGTTAAGTCCTGGTCCTCGGGTCCAGAAACTGTTGTTTCGGTCATTGATAATGGTATCGGTTTTGATGAGAGTTTCCTAAAGGAGCTCGGTAGGCCGTTCAAGCGTTTTCACGGTACTGATTATGCAGGTACTGGAATTGGCCTGTCTATCGTAAACCAAATTGCCAAAATGCACGGTGGACGATTTTGGGCCGAAAGCCCGGAAGAGGGAGGGGCTACATTCTCTTGTGCTTTCCCCAATGTCTAATCTTTTAGAGTGTAATTCATCCAAGTCCTAGGAGCGACTCATCATCTTATCCTCTACTAAGTCAAAACATTGATTCCGAAGCTTTGTTATATGCACAGCATTCGCGTAATTGCTACTCTAGCATATCGTGAGGCTTCTTAACTTCGCGTAACTTGACTACCTCCTTAATACAAAGAAGCATTTTATGGCGCTAACTACGATTTGGAACGGCTCGGACCAATACCTCTGTGATCCTGAGCTGGCCCAAGCATTTCATATGGCTCGAACACTGGGTATGCCGCTACTCATCGAGGGCGAACCAGGCACTGGTAAGACAGAACTTCCCCTCCAGTATGCCCACGACCAAGACCTGCCTCTATTCGTTTTTCCGGTAGGATCTAAAAGTACAGTTGAGCAATTTGTAGCTGATTTCGACCATGTAAAGTACTTGCGTGATTCACAGGTGGAGGTATTGAATGCGCAGCGAGAGGAGAAAGGATTGGAGCCACTAAAAAGTGGAGGTCGAAGTACTGACCAATTAAATGACTATGTGCGGCTTGGTCCGGGAGCTGAAGCATATCTGCACCCGCATTCTGTGTTATTGATTGACGAGATCGATAAGGCGCCAAGAGAATTCCCAAACGATCTTCTGTATGCTTTGAGTCACCGCTCCTTTATCCTGCCTGAATCTGGACGGGAAATCAAGGTGTCAGAGACGGATATGCCCGCAGTGGTTATCACGAGTAACCGGGAACAGGAGCTTCCGACAGCTTTCAAAGGACGTTGTATCTATCACTACATCCGGTTCCCAGAGCCAAGTACCATGCGTCAGATCATTGCTAAACACTTTGATAAGATCGAAGGACAACTGCTGGATGCCAGTCTGGATCTATTCTATCAGCTTCGAGACATGGGCCTGGAAAGAGCTCCCTCTACCCGAGAACTGCTCAACTGGCTCAAATACCTTCAAGGTTTTGCCCCTAAAGAAGCTTTAGCTCAAATAAAGGAGAGAGCCGGAATGGGCGTGTTGGTCAAGACCCAAAAAGATCTACAAAAGGTCATGCGTCTCTACGGAGGAGAATAATTGTGCAGAGAATGTACTTATGTCTAACATAACAATATAGAAACCCATATTTTCCATCTAACCATCTAACCATCTAACCATCTAAC
>ENA-UENT01000328-UENT01000328.1-marine-metagenome-genome-assembly--contig:-NODE-328-length-32990-cov-3.612738_pt1 | contig 32990 bp, 25 predicted proteins | sample MGYA00237879_ERZ529330 | MGnify/ENA primary metagenome ERZ529330 (study PRJEB26372, sample SAMN05368345) | marine metagenome | biome: cultured habitat; feature: ocean water; material: water; isolation... | reverse complement strand
CGTTTTGGCTGTAACCTCTCCACCCATTTTGTCAGCAAACACTAGGTAAGCGCCACCGAGATCTTCAGTAAAACTCGCTTCTGCAGCAGTAGAAAATGGCACCAAGAAGGTGCAGAGCAGGAAAAAGGTGAAAACAGATTGCTTTTTCATAATGGTCTGTTTAATGAGAAAATGGTGATTTCTCATTGAATATAGGTTCCTGTTCCTACGGCTTATCACAAAGAAGACCAAACACCAATTCTGGTCTCACAACAACCTACTACCATAATTTCAGTCGTTGGGCATCTGAAAATCTGTATTGCTCTACTATATTACTGGCTTTGGGCAGAATTCCCGTATTTTGAAGTTGTGACTACGGGACAAAAATTGCGATTATCTAGTGGATTTCGCCTCCAACTATTCTTTTGGGGGCTATACCTTGTTTCGGAGTATTTGGCTAATCTCATGCATATTCCTACCGGACAGGAGTTCCAGTTTTTAAAATCCGTTCTGCTGTCCCTTCCCGCCTTATTATTGGCCACTTATGTCTTGGTGCAGTTTGGAGTTCCCCATTTGCTCCAAGCCAATCGATGGATTGTGTTTACTTTGCTTGTGCTGGGCCTAGCCATCTTCCTCTTTTATGCACGGGTTAAATGGCTCACACTGATTCAATATCTCGAACACCATCAAGTATTTCAGATCCCACCTTCTAAGGTCCTCAAAAATGTCATTAGGGACTATGCTACCGTAGCCTTGGCTGTGTGCTTTTACATCATCAATGACTATCGCGTAAAACAATCACTGAATGAAAAACTAATCAAGGCTAAGGCCGAAGCTGAAATCAAGCTCCTGAAAGGACAGCTACATCCACATTTCCTCTTCAACTCCTTGAACAACATCTACAGCCTTGCCTTACTCAAATCCGAGCATACGGCGGATAGCATCTTGAAACTCACAGATCTTCTGGACTACCTAGTCTATCGAGCCAATTTAGAGGCAGTCCCGCTGGAAAAAGAAGTCCAACTATTAGAAAACTATATAGGTCTGGAAAAATTGCGGTATGGGGAGCACCTCAAGGTAAATATGGAATTGGATGAAGGAACAGATGGCGTCATGGTGGCCCCTTTGATTCTATTACCCTTTGCTGAAAACTGCTTTAAGCACGGAGGACCTGGCCCAAATGGCAATTTCATTATTGATCTGGCTCTTCGAGCCGATCACAAGGAGCTTGTTTTTTCCTTAAAGAACACGAAGAAACGAAGTCGAGAAGATAAAGAAATCAATGGGGGAGTGGGGCTGCAAAACCTCAGGGAAAGATTGCGACTAATCTATCCCGATCAACATCAACTGGATATTACAGAGACTAGCGACTACTATCAAGTCTGGCTACAGATCAAACTGAATACGAATGGGAAAATATAAATGCTACATTCTGGATGATGAGCCCTTAGCAATCAAAGTGATAGAGCAACACCTGGGCAAATTCGAGGAATTTGAGATCTGTGGTTCCTCTACCTCTCCTCTGGCAGCTTTACCTGTAATCAAAACCACAGAGCCAGATCTACTATTTCTCGATATAAAGATGCCAGATATCACAGGTTTAGATCTCATCGAAATCCTGCAATTCAAGCCCTCCATCGTGCTTACCACAGCCTTTCGGGAATTTGCAGTAGAAGGTTTTGAGTTAAACGTCTTGGACTACTTGGTGAAGCCTATTGCCTTCAAGCGGTTTGTACAGACCATTGAAAAATTCCTAGAGAATCAGTCATCAAGTGAAAAGAAAATTGAAGGTCAAATAGAGGAAGGCTTGTTTGTAAAAGCGGATCGCAAAAAGGTAAGGGTCCGATTTCAAGACATTCTCTACGTAGAAGGAGTAAAAGACTATGTCAAGATTGTTCTCAATAATCAAACAATCTTGACCAAAGTATCAATTGGGAACTTTCAAAAACTACTGCCCGATTCTTCCTTTATCCGAATCCATAAGTCATACATCGTAGCCAAGGACAAAATCACTGCCTACACGGCTAGCGATGTTGAAATAGGTCGCAAAGAAATTCCGATCGGTAGAATCTACAAGGAAAGCTTTTCGAAAAAAATGGGATCCGGCACCAATAGTTAAAAATAGAATTGCTCCGAAACGATCTTACCCTCATTCACTTCATAGACACAAATCTCCTGTGCATGTATCCGATTTCCATCTTTATAGGTGACGTCCATGCTCATAGCCACACTGAAAAAATTGCCAGCGATTACCGGGTCGGATACGGTCACGCCATGCCATTGCTCGATCATTTCATTAAGAGAGGTTCCCTTTTGCAAGATCCCCGCCTTCCCCTCAACTCGTTTTATGGGAGCACTGTCTGGCTCAATACTCACGGCTTGCTCAGCATATAGGGTCTCTATAGCTTCTTTGTTTTGACCTTGTCGGCAAAGTTCTACTAAGTTTTTTGCTACCTCAGCTGTAGTCATAATTGGATATTAAAAATGAATAATACCGCAATATGCTACCCTCGGCATAGCAATGACAAGAGGTGACTTTTTTGTTTGTTACTTACCTTTTGGAAAGTATCAGTGGTTAATCCTTACTGGGCTATTTTATTCTCATCAGCTTGCAACACTCTGCGTAAACCTTTACTGAGGTCATTTAGGCTTACATAAGCCACCACATTCAGTTGATTGAGATCCCATGGACCACCACTATCTGCCGTAGGAATGCTTACTCGAAAAGATTCTGTCAGCGCTTTACCACTCACCAAACTGTTGCCAAGGCTCATCCCATCGAAGGGAGTAACTACAGATCGCATGATGTGACTGTGCTTGAAATCATCAATCACTCCAGTACTAGAAAGCTGCTTATCGCTTATATTATCTTCCGTTAGCACCACCGTGAGGCGAATATCACCCTCAAGATCTTGGTTGGGCACGATAGTCACATCGATATTCACCACCCTATTGATGGATTCTAGGGAAGTCTCGATGTTGAGCCCCACCTCAGGAGGGCGATTGATTTCTTCTGCGATAAAACCTGGCCATTGATTTTTCCCAAGTAGTAAATCCGGCTCATTCTCAAATTGCTCTCGATTTACACTCCCCGTTGGAATTCCGATCGGCACCCCAATGAAATCTAGGATGGCGGTTCCCTCTATGGTTCGGAAATCATAAGTGGCATCCGCTACCGGTCGAGCTTGCGGAGTAGGAAGAAAAGTATGCATGGTTACCACGACCAAATTTTCGCCGTATAAGGCTTGAAGATTGGCAATCTCACGAGCTGCATCAGCACAGGGCGCACAATTTGCACCTGAAATCTCCTCCAAAAGTACTTTGCGTTCACCACTAGGTTGAAAGGCGGGGATCGGCGTGTCTACTTCTACACATGCCAGAAATAGGGTACTGAGAAATAGGGAACAGATAAGAGTTTTGAGACGCATAGCTTTTGAAGTATTAATTCAAATTGGGGTCCATTATACGATTAAAGATAGATCTGGGGAGTCTGGTAATCATCAAAAGGGCATTTGTGGTCGAAGTTTCTACCGTCCTAAGATGCTTCTATGTCTTACTCGATTTGCAACTAATGGGTTGCTTTTGTAGTGAAAAATGTTTTTCCAAATCACATTCACACCCTAATCATCTAAGGCTTCAATTTCTGGATCGGCAAAACTATCCACCACCACATGGTCTTTGGTGAAATTACACCACTGACACTCAGGCTTCCCACAGCCCTCGTAAAAATCATGATTCATGATCTTGGCATAGGTGTCGACAATTAACCGTTTCACCAATGCCACGTCCCTTGCTTTAAAGGCCGCAGATTTGCGTGGAAAAATACCTTCTGCATCGGGTTCTAGATAGGCAATTTGGCCTTCCTTTATGATGTGCGTTGAACCAGGGTAAGTCTCATAGAGTAATTTATAGAAGATCAATTGCCTCCAATAATTCCCTCCATGTGGCTGGGATTTGGTCGGAGGACTGAGTTTTCTGGCGTCCTGACTCCCCGTCTTGTAATCGATGATCGTAGCTTGATTCTGCTCTTGGAATACCAGTTTATCTATCGTACCATTGACCGGCACACCTTCAATTTCAACATTTCTGATGGTATGCTCCACCTTAGCTTTTTTACTCCAACTCTTGACGTTCTGTTGATAGAAATCGGCCAAATAGCGTTGTCCCATCTTAAGCCTCCGTTGGTATCCTTTATGAGTAAAATAGGCTCTCCAGTGTTCCATTTCGGAATCAAAAAGAGATAACAAAGTACTGGCAGCAGGGAAGCGTTTCTGTTTAGACTGCAGCATGCGTTCATAAAGCCGTTGCAAGCTATTGTGCATGGCTGTCCCATAAGTTGCTGCCTCGCTTTGCAAACTGGGAACCCGGAGTACCGTTTCATAGTAGAACCCTAATGGACACTTTAGATATCGATTCAAACTGGATACACTCATACTATAATCAGCCAAGAGTGCATCTACCGTAGCACGATCAAGTCGATTGACCTTGGGGGGCTCAACCTCTACTAGCTGCAAGAGATTCGCTTCCAGCAACTGAGCTTGAGGCAAGGATTTAGCGGTATTGGGCACTTCCACATAGTCACTGATTTCATCTAGGAAGCGAGAACGCTGAAGGGGTTTTCCTTGGTTCTCCAAACTATAGGAAAGAAAGAGGTTTTCTTTCGCTCGCGTAATCGCCACATAAAATAAGCGGCGACGGGCCTCCAAGGCATCCTCTTCTCCCGAAAAACTTAGCGTGTCTGGTATGACAAAGCGATAAGAGCTCCTTCTTGTACTTGGCTCCCAATAATCCTTTACCAGATCCATCACAAATACCGTCTGGAATTCCAGCCCCTTAGCGCTATGTGCAGTCAGGAAGTTGACTCCCTTTTGTGACTCGATGGTCTTTTGTAGAGGAATAGCCAATCGGTTGTCATCCATACCTTTTAGCATTTCCAAGAGGCGCCCGAGATGTAGCCGTGGATATCGATTTGCTTCCTGGCGCACGTACTCAAAAAAGCCGAAGAGTACTTGTACTAACCATAGTCGATCAGGTGCCTCCATCACCTGCTTAAGCATACCACTCCGGTTAATCACGTGCTCCAAAAACACGGGTAGACCTTCCGTATGTAGCTCTCGTAGCTGCTTTTCCAAGAAATTGCTACAGGCTTGAAATCCCTTTATATTCTTGACTCCAGCTTTCTTTAGTAAGTTCCTTTGACTGATTCCTTCTCTCCAGCTAGGTCGTTTTCCAGATTCTATCCTGGCGAGAAAAATGCTAAACCGCGCAAGATCAGCAGCAGACAACCCCCAATGGGTAAAATGCAATAGTTTAAACAGCAAGTGCTCTCCCCCTTTAGGTCGTTCGGACTCTAGCCAGAAATATTCAAGTAGCAATCGAAGATTTCGAATCAGGGGTTGATCCAGTAGGTTTATTTTCCGTCTAAGGGTGTAGGGGATTCCCTTCTTTTCCAACAAGGCAATTAGTCGTTCCGCTTGACGGTGCCTCGCGTAAATGACGGCAACTTCGTTCAGGGGATAGCCTTGCTCGTGCAGTTCTTCGATCTGCTTCAGAATGCCCGCCTCTTCCTGCAATCGATTAGCATAGCAATTGACTGCAGGAAGTTGGGTAAGCTTTCCGTAGGTTGGATGCTTGGCTTGTAACTTCTTCTCAATGCCTAAAGACTGCAGATGGTAAATGATTCGCCTTTCATTGTGTCCAATCAGTGTATGAGCAGTCTGTAAAATAGGCTGTGAAGAACGGTAGTTTTGTTGCAGCAGCACAATACTCAATTCTAACTCATATCGATGATAGAAGTCTAGTAGACTTTTTAGTCTCGCCCCTTGAAATTCATATATGGATTGGTCGTCGTCCCCTACGATAAAGATGTTTGGGTTATCCCAATAACTACTTAATCGGTTCAGCAACTCATTCTGTGCGCCATTGGTATCCTGGAACTCATCCACCAAGAAGTACAAATATTGCTCCTGATAGTTTCTTAGCAGGGCCTCGTTTTCCTCAAAAGCACGCAGCACCCAAAGGATCATATCATCGAAGTCATAGCGCCGCGCCCGCTTCAATGCGTATTGATAATTCGGATACATGGCCACGGCTGATCGAAGCAAGGTCATTCTTTTTCTCACCTCCTCCAACTTAGCCTCCTTCAACATACCCTTTCTAACTGGCCCTCGATTTACCTTGTAGATAAACTCTTCACGCTCTGGCAAACTATCTAGGTATTCCTGAATCTTTCCATTGATATATCCGACAGACCAGTCTTCCGACTTCATTTTCGTAAAGAGGTCATATAAATGCCCCTCGTAGAAATAAGGATCCGAACGGCCCCGCTTCAGTGGATGACCGATGTCTAATTCATCGATCAAGCGTCGAATAATCTCCACTCGTTCCAGATCACTCAAAGGCTCCAAATCATGCCGACCGAAGAGTTCAAGGTTATCCTGGATAATGGTATTGCAAAAAGAGTGGAAAGTATAAATATGTACACGGTGCGCCTCAGGGCCAATAAAGGTAATAAGACGTTCGCGCATGGCTTGAACCCCTGCATCTGTAAAGGTGAGGCAGAGAATATTGTTGGCCTGCGTATCCGTAGATTGAAGGATATTCCCGATTCTCGCACTAAGGATATGCGTCTTCCCTGTACCCGGACCCGCCAAAACCAATACAGGTCCCTCTATCTGATCCACTGCTGCTCTTTGCTGCGCATTCAGTTGGTCAAGTATCGATAGAAAAGTCTCATTGTATTGAGTGATCGGCGAAGGATTGGCCATTATTTTCTCCTTTGCGACCAAGATATGTACACCAATCAATATATTTCAAGAATAATCCTAATAATTTTGAAGAGCTTGTATAACAACAGGTAATCCCATTGTTAGATATATGCTTTTCATGGTACATCGTCTCTCCTATTTCTGGCTAACCTGTTTTACTCTATTCCAGGTTTGGGTACGAAAAAAAGGGCCTAGATAACCTCTGACTTTGAGTCGATCTGCGGATTCTAACCATAGAGAACCTGCATAGGTTTTCCCATTCCCAGGGTCAAGCAATTTCCCTTGTTTCCAACGTTTTTGCCCTTCTATAAAATTCCAAAGTATCGTCATACCAATAACCTTCTGGTTTTTCCTTTCATCAGCGCATCTCACACAAATGGGATCACTCCCTTGCCAGGGAAGTGGATACAGCTCCTTCACTCGACCCTTTACTTCGCCATCTTCTACCCTAATCTCGATCAGCGCCATTGGCAGTCCAGAACCATCGTCAATCGTTTTCCATAAACCCGTAAAGGAATTCCCTGAAAGCCGATCTCCAACTCTCCGCCAGGTTTGGGTTCTATAGAATAGATTAAACGGTCCAGCATATCCTCTAACCTTTAGTGTCTCTTCTCCTGAAAGCCACATCTTACTCTGGTAAATCTCGCCTTCCTCTGGGTCCAATATCTTCCCCCGTTTCCCCTTCAAATCAAACCCCCAGATCATATCCATTCCAATGACAGATTGTCCTTTCCGCGCCCCTTCACAAGCGGAACATACTGGATTCCCGATCTCATCCGCAGCTATGAGTAATTCTACAATTTTTCCTTCTAGCTTATTCCCGGTTTGGTGTATTTCAATCATAGCTACGGGCTCCCCTGTTTTATCGTCTATGGTTTGCCATAGGCCCACGGGAGACTGGCCATGCAAAACAGGGAGGCAGAAAAAGAAAATAGTGATAGAACTGACTTTCGACAGTTGCCTAGTTGAGGTTACCTCTTTCTGACGAGATCGGCTAGTAACTTCTTCGAAAGTTTGCACATAGACTTTGTCTTCTGTTCCAAACCATCGATCCCACCAAGTAAAATATATGCCATAATTGGTGTTGAAGTTCTTATGATGGAGGTCGTGATGCGTAGTGGTTGTCATCCAGTTCAACCATTTGTTGCGAATAAACCAGCCTGGCAAGACTTCCATACCCAGATGCGAAACCACATTTCTAATAATCATAGCCAGTAAAAAGATCATTAAGGCTAGGCCATGTACAGGCATGGCAAAAACAAATATCACGTAAATGAGTGCCTCTAATACGGCCTCAATAGGATGAAACGAATAAGCAGCCCAAGGTGACGGATTAGTGGATTTGTGGTGAACGAGATGTACATACTTAAAAACCTTTGGATGATGCATCCAGCGGTGCACCCAATAGTAGTAGGCATCATGAGCGATAAACATAATTACCAGGCTTACCGCAAACCACGCCCATCCATAATCTGAAACATTGTCGTATACCTGAGTATAGCCCCTTAGCTTTAGTTGAACAATAATAAACCCAATTAGAGAGAAGATCACCACTGTACTCATAGAGTATTTGAATTCCGCCCATTTGCGACTGGCTTTCGGCCATTTCTGCTGTACCATGCGATGCTGCCAATATTTTTTGAACAGGACCCAAAACAATAGGTAAGCTGTACTCGCTGCAATGAAGTATCTCAAGAAATCATGCAAAAAAACATAGGGATAAATTTCGATGCCGGGTAGATTTTCCATTTGATTATTTATTGGTGAATGATGGCATCAAAACTATAGCTGAGAAGGCCAGCAGTCTCTCAGATTATGAAAAATGCTGATCGATTTCGAAATCGAGGAGGATTTAGAGATGACATTGATAAAAACCGTTTACACAATTCTCCGTTTATTCCAGTATTCCTTTTAGTGTTTGTAGAACTTCGTTCCAAAACTCAATAGAACGGTCTCGTTGCTTTATTGAAGTAATATTAGCTTCAGAGATGGATAAGTGAGTCCCGCCATTGGATTCCAATAGTGTAAAGGACCATATTCGATAGTTCTCTGGTCGATCAGGCAAACCACTGACACTACTCCAATGTGTATATTCCAATAGTTTATTCGGAATAGCTTGTAGAATGATTCCTTTCTCTTCATAAGCATGTCCTTTATACTCTCCCTGGAACCTAATCTCACTGCCTATTTTCCATTCTGAGGTTATTTCAGCTCCATGAAAGTATAATTTTGCAACGGAGGGAGTTGTCAAAGCGCTCCATATCTCTTTGGGAGGGGCCTTAAGCATAAGGCCGGTTTGTGCACGGTATTTTTCCATGGGTGTGATTTAGTAAAAGTTAAGCGTCACTTTAGATAAAGCTTAGACGGATTTAGACTCAACCGTCCGTTGAGGTGGTCAACAAGATCGGAACCAACAATAGTTCCATATTCCCAACTTATAGTTAGAGATTATTAACTCGGATTATGAGTGGATTATGAGTGGATTATGAGTGGATTACGTAAAGCAGAAATTTAATTGTCATTTTGCGAGTGGCCCATCAGGAGCAAGCGCCTGCTTTCGCCACTTCGTCGGCGTGGTTCCAGTAATTTGCTTAAAGCTCTTATTGAAAGGAGCCAGGGAGTTATAGCCCAGCTGAAAAGCGATTTCTAATATGGTGAGGTCTCGACGTTTTTCGTCAGCGAGAATATCGCAGGCCGCTTGGATTCTGTAGGAGTTAAGAAAGGCATTGAAATTGGCAAAACCCAGCTGTTGGTTTATGGTTTGACGGAGTTTGTACTCTTTCACTGTCATCGCCTCTGCTAGCTGACGAATGGAAAGCCCCTCCTTCAAATAGATCTCCTCTTCTTCCATTAGGCGAGTCAGTTCGGTGATCATTTTCTGATCTAATTCAGGAGTCGAAGGAGCAGTAGTTTTTGTTTCCTCCAACTTAAAGAAACCAGCCTTCACCCCTAAAATCTGCAAGGCGAAGAGAAGTCCGATAGTGTAGATAAAGACCTTCTGAAATAATTCTAACCCAATAGGAGGGGAGGTATTGAGAAAGGCTAATTCTGTCAGTAATGTTAAAGCTATGGCAGCTGCGCAGAGCGCCAAAAAGATATTCCTGAACTGAAAACGCTCTACGACCAGATCGTCCACTCTATTCTTTGCTGCTTCTACAATAGCCAGTACAATAAACGAAAAAGCAATAGCATAGTGCAGGAGCTGAAAAATTACGTTTTCTTCATCAGATAAAGGAAAAAGAAGGTGATTACACTGCAAATGAATCAAGTACTCTACGGTAATAACTCCTGCTAATAATCCCCACCACCATCGTCTAAATCGAAAATCATCATCAAACAAAGTCTTGCTAAAAATCCAGAAACTAAAGGGAACACAAAAGGTAATAATTAGGATAGGTTCGAAGAATATCGATTGATAGGTGGCCTCCCAATCCGCCAATAGATAACACATCACGCTGGTACAAAGAAAAGCAGTCGCCCATACCTGCTCACGTTTGATCTCTGAGCGAAGGACCGCGACAATCAGCACAATCAACTGAGATATCGTGAAAAACCGAAATATATCAATCAAAGAATCCACCCGCTAAAATTGATGATAATTCGGGGGATATGCAAACCTATGAATCAAGGGGCCCTTTGTTAACCGCCAAAAGCGCAGGTTGACTCGAGCTAATCCTCGAATCAACCTGCTAACATCACTCACTAGTTTTCTAAGCTAAAGATCGGCTTTAAAGGAGATTAGTTGGAGCCAATACGCTTGGCTTCGTCCTGCAATCCGGTCTTTCGTTTGCGGGACGCCTTTACCTGATCATTTCCTAACTGATAGGTAAAGTTGAAGCGTACTTGACGGCTTTCCCAGCCACCATTCGCTCTGATTACTAAGCCTCCAAACTCACTTATGCCTGACCATGGCATGCCGCGGAAAATATCTGTTACACTTAGCTTGACATTGCCCTTTCCATTGAACACCTTCTTCTGAACTCCAAAGTCTACACTATAGATGCGACCGCTTTCATACGTTCCGCCCCAGATACCGGGAGCGTTGTAAAAACCAGATAGCTGCAATTTCCAATCAGCGGGTAGCGTGATGGTATTCTGGCCATAGAAACTGAAGGACGTAGCATTGAGATTGATCGATTTACCTTCTTCAAAAGTAGCATCATACTGCGTATTGTAAACACTAGTACTGGCATATACACTCCACCATTTCCGGATATTAAAGGGATAGCTCACACTCAAGCTGATATTCTTTCGATCGGCTAAGTTCCGCTGTGAAATGAAATTCTTATCTACTCCCAAGGTATCAGAAACTTGTGCAAAGAAATCGGTGGTATGGCTGTAACTCAAGGTGGTGTTCAACACATATTTGTAGGTGTGAGAAAGCTGCACACTATTGGTGTATTGCGGACGAAGGAATGGGTTTCCTCTTCGGAAAGAAAGCTCATCCAATTTGAACTCAAAGGGATTCAAATCCTGATAAGTAGGTCGATCAATTCTACGGCTGAAGTTGACACGCCATTGATTGAGTCGGTTGGGAGAATAGGTGACTCCTCCGCTCGGGAAAAAGTCCAGATAATGTCTTTCCACTTTGTCGATCTCATTTTCCTTTTCGCTCGTCAAATCTCCTAGAGAATTGGTTTGTTCCATCCGCAAGCCAAGTTGTAGATTCCATTTACGTCCCATTTGCTTTTTGTAGGTGGCGTACAAAGCATTGATATTTTCCGAGAATTCGAATTGATTGCTACGATCAATATCTAAAACTGGCGTATCGTCCTCCACATTGAAAAAATCAAAGATGTTGTTCGTGTTGACCAAAGAACTCTTGAATCCCAGTCCCAATTTGCCGCCGGCCCAATTCTGCTCATAATCTCCCTTTACCGTATAAATGTCTATTTCTGTAGGTGCATCCGTGCTAAATACTCGTTCGAATAGGGTCACCTGTTCCGATGGATCTTTGTAGAAATTGGGTTGCATTGAGAATACTTCACTTCTAAATAGGCCATAGTCCGCATCTAGGTTGAGGGAGCGCCCAAGGGTATCCCTCCATTGATAGTTTAGGTTGAAATTGAAATTATCTCGTTGACTGTCATTGGTATTATCTGCAATCAAAATCTGGCTTATGGTAGTTGCATCCGCAAAGGCGATTGGAGTCCGGCTATAATTGACCCAATCAGACTGGCTAACATTCCCATTGATTAGGATACCAAAAGTCTCCTGTTTGTTGATGAACCAGTCCAATCCAGTTTTGATGTTATGGGTAGTCGCATTCCGCGTATTTACAGAACGCTGATCAAAAGTCTGCCCGCTTTGCTCGCGGAAAAGATTGATAAAGTCCTCTGATTTAGAGACATTCAAACCATAACTACCAAAGAAGTTAGTCTGCTTGTTTCTTTGATTGAAGCTGACAGAATTGTTTGTCTTGGGATATATACCGTAAGAGGCTCCAAGATTCACATTGGCATTGAAGCCATATCGCTTGTCTTTTTTCAATCTAATGTTGATGATTCCAGCATTACCTTCAGCATCATATCTAGCAGATGGGTTGGTAATGATTTCAATCGCATTGATCTCGGATGATTGTAAGGAATTCAGATAAGCCGCCAAGGCAGCTGCGCCTAAAGGGGAGGGCTTGCCATCTATATAGACGCGCACCCCCGTTTTCCCTTGAAGCAAAATATTGTCGCTTCCATCAACGACGACGCCGGGTGATTTCCGAAGTAGCTCCATGGCGCTACTTCCGGTGGCATTGATACTACCTTCAACATTAAATACAGTTTTATCAGTCTTGACCTCAATCAAAGGTCGTTGTGTTTTTACGACCACTTCCTTGAGCTGGGCCGTCGCAACTTGCATCTGAATAGGCGCTACCTCTTTCTTTTCTCCCTCCGCTAATACCACCATTTGGTAAGCAGGTTCAAATCCGATATTGGTAATCTGCAATAGATAAGATCCCGCCATGAGCCCAGGCAATTCAAAAGATCCATCCTCCTGCGTATAATCCGCCTTCACCATAGTAGAATCCTGCGCCTTTAGAAGAACCACAGTAGCAAAACTCATACTGTTCTTCGTATCATCTAACACTCGACCTTGGACGAGTGCATCTTGGGCGATTAAAAGGTTACCACATAGTAGTAGCCCGAGCAATAGAGTGAAATGGGTGCTTAAGTTGTGAGCTTTCATAAATAACAGTTTTGATTCAGAATTGATACTTCAAAACTAGTCCAGAAAGCAGCTGGAGTAAATCGAATTCCGTTCAGTTGCCAAATGAACCGATCAAATTTTGTTCATGTCATTCGTCGGTCTATATGGTCATTCGTCGGAAGGGACTCCTGAGAAAATGGCTTTTTTCGTAGATTGGTCTCATGACTAACGCTCAATACTTAGATCGACGAGTTTGGAATATCCCACTACGAGAATTACTACTATTCATTGGTATTTATTTCTTCTTTGCCTTCACCTATTTCATCACCTTGGTAGTTAATTCTGGGGCCCTGTACTTCTACTACCTATCGGTTCCTTTAGATTACTTGCTCAAGTTCCTATCTATCATACCGTTTTGGTGGCTATATTTTAGAAAGCTAAAAGATTGGACCTTCTCCAAAAAATTAATGTTGCATCTAGTGACTTTACCGATCTACGTTTTTTTGTGGATCAATCTGTATTATGGGAGTTGCGAGTTGTTGGGGCTAGGCCACCTCCGGGGTGTGGGTAGGGTTTGGGATCTTTATATTCCTTCCTTACTGTATTTCATTCAATTTGGCATCCTCCATCTATATGACTATTACAATAAACTTCAGAAAGAAAGGGAACACGCTGCTGAACTTAGACAGATTGCGCTGCAAAGCGAATTGTCAGCCTTAAAAGCCCAAATCAACCCGCATTTCCTCTATAATGTATTCAATACGATCAGTGCTTCAGTACCCGCAGCCCAAGAGGAAACCCGAATCATGATCGCTCAATTGTCAGACCTCTTCCGCTATCAATTAAAAGCCTCTAAGGTGGAGCGTGTGACCGTGGCTGAAGAAATTGACTTTATCACAAAGTATCTGGATCTGGAAAAAGCCCGATTTGGGGAGCGAATGGTCTATCACATTGATGTTGCTCCAGAAACTCTTCAAGAGAGAATACCGCCTTTACTAATCCAACCTCTGATCGAAAATGCGATCAAGCACGGAATAGCTCCATCCGTAGCGGGAGGAAAGGTATGGATTCATATCCACCAGAAGAATGATAGTGTAGAGATCATTGTAAAAGATTCTGGCCAAGGGGTTACTAGTGGCAACTTAGAAGATTTACTAGATCAAGGTGTTGGCTTATCAAATACCCATAGAAGATTACTTAGACGCTATGGTAAAGGGCTTCAACTAAATAAAAATATGCCCAGTGGTCTAAGTGTCCAATTCTCAATTCCTTTATAGCTATGCAGAAAGTGATTATAGTAGATGATGAGGCCCCAGCACGCTCCCTCATCAGAGAATATCTCGCCGACTATCCTGATCTTATCATCCTACAGGAGTGCAATAATGGAGTGGATGCTGTCAACGCCATCAATAACTTCAAGCCAAGTATTGTTTTTCTGGATATTCAAATGCCTGGATTAACGGGCTTCGAAGTATTGCAACACTTGGAGGAAATGCCACACATCATCTTCTCCACGGCCTATGACCAATATGCCTTGCAAGCTTTCGAGGTTCACGCGATGGACTACCTGCTCAAACCTTACACAAAAGAACGTTTTGCCCAAGCTATTAAGCGTACCGTAAATTCATCTGGGGACTATTTGGCTCAACTGCAAAATCTAGCAGAAAGCATCAATACGAAGAGCAGTTCCTATCCGGAAAACATCCTGGTGTCTAGTAAGAATAAGTTGGTAGCCGTACAGGTAGCAGAAATCATTCGGATTGAAGCTGAAGGCGACTACTCCAAATTGATCACACGAGATCACAATTATTTGAGCAATTACGGGATAAGTCAGTTGGAAGAAAAACTCAATCCACAACTATTCATTAGAGTACACCGCTCCTCCATCATCAATATCAACTGCGTGAAGGAAGTGTTCAAACACCCAGGCAGCTACGATATCGTAATGAATAATCAGGACGTAGTACGCGTAAGTCGGTCCTATTTAGACAATATCAAGAAGCTGACGTTCTGAGGTAGGCCTTTTCCAGGCGATCCGCTAAGTCGTAGATATCCTCTAGGCGAGCAATGGTATTGATCCAGTCCTCTGGGATCAGATCCAAGCCGTAATATAAACCTGCCAGACCACCCGTAATAGCTGCCGTCGTATCCGTATCTCGCCCCAAATTCACCGCCGCCAAAACAGCGGAAGCATAATCGCCATATTTCAAGAAACACCAAAGGCTTGCCTCCAGACTGTGCATGACATACCCTCCAGACTCGATGTTCTCCTCTTGCTCCAAATTAATCTCTCCTCCAAGGACCTTGGCGAAAACAGCCTGCTCTGCTTCAGAGATATCCTTCTCTTCCATCCATGCTTTCACCTGTTTACAGGCGGCGAGGTATGCAGCTTTCTTTTCTTGACCATTTAAGATATGCGCTGCTATCAATAGATAGAACAAACAAGCAATGGTTGACCTGATATGACCATGAGTTAAAGCAGAAACCTCCTTTATCAATCGAAATTGCTCATCTATGGGTTTGCCTTTGATCAAAAACAATAGAGGAATACAACGCATCAAGGATCCATTGCCATTGTCCATTGGATCATCGGAATACAGCTTACCTAACTCCTCCGCCCGCCCACTGATGAGTATATCCCTCAATCGACTTATAGCCGAGCTAGTTTGATTGCCAATGTCAAACAATTCGCCATGTGGACACCAATAATTGGCATACTTCCAATTGACGAAATTTTGGGCTACATCCTTTAAATCGTAGCCCTTTGCTATACTTTCTGCTATACAAAAAGCCATAGAGGAATCATCCGACCAAGTTCCAGCAACTTGGTTATAGGTACCGTAAGCCCGCATTCCTCTGACGGGATCGACCTTCAGCTCAGCTCGTGACCGAAATTCGACAGGAACCCCAAGGGCATCGGCCACGGCTAGACCAATTAAAGCAGAATGAACAGGATTAGGAGCGGGATGCATAGATCAAATTAGCAGTGATAAACAAAAATTTATACAATAAAATTAAGCCAAGTACTTTCCAACGATAGGCATCCGTCGTCCCATTCCAAAAGCTTTATCTGAAACCCTCAAAACTGGGGCTGTCTGATGTCGTTTGAATTCGTTGATATTGACCAAGCGTAGAATACGACGCACCAACTTTTCATCATACCCCATTTCAATGATGTCCTGTGGGCTTTGATGCTTTTCAATGTATTGGAAGAGAATAGGATCTAGTTCATCGTACTCGGGAAGGCTATCGGTATCCTTTTGGTCAGGCCGAAGCTCTGCACTAGGAGGTTTGGTTATGATATTTTCAGGAATCACCTCCCCATCTTTGTTCATGAACCGCGCCAATTCAAAAACCTCCGTCTTATACACATCTCCGATCACAGATAGGCCTCCACACATGTCCCCATATAAAGTGCCGTAGCCAACGGCCATTTCACTTTTATTCGAAGTATTCAAAACGATGTTCCCAAACTTATTAGAGAAGGCCATCAACAGCATTCCTCTAATCCGAGCCTGGATGTTTTCTTCAGCAATATTGAATGGCTTTGCCCAAAAATGTGGTTCCAAGGCCGTCGAGAAGGATTCATACATAGATTCAATGGGAATGATATCATATTGAACCCCAAGATTCTCCGCCAATTGGCGGGCATCATTCACCGAATGGTCACTGGAAAACTGAGAAGGCATAAGAATCACTCGAACGTTATCCTCCCCTAAAGCCCTGGCTGCCAATACCGCAACCACCGCCGAATCAATCCCCCCTGAAAGCCCTAAAATGGCCTTCTTGAATCCTAGTTTCCCGAAGTAGTTCTGCAAGCCCATAACTAGTCCGTCGTGAATAAGGGTCATCTTGTCCTTCTCCTGCTGTCGCTCTTGTCCCCCCTTTATCACTTCATCCAAATCAAAGGTCTGGACCTCCTCTTGGAAGTAGATCATTTCTTGAAACACATTACCGTCAGGAGAAAGTACCACCGATCCACCATCAAATAGGATCTCCGTTTGCGCACCTACATGATTGACGTAGAAAAGCGGAAGTTTATAGCGTTCCACATTCGTTTTCAAGACGTGTAGCCGATCTTCGGCATGCGCAAACCCGAAGGGCGAAGCCGATACATTTAGGATTAACTCAGGAGATTGATCCATCATCTCATCCATTGGACAGATTTTATACAATGGATTCTCATTGCCAACATTCCATAGATCTTCACAAACGGTCAATGCAATTCGCTTTCCCTTATATTCCAATACCTTCCATTCAGAAGCAGGTTCGAAGTAGCGATACTCATCAAAAATATCATAGGTCGGCAATAGCGTCTTATGTTGCACAAAATGCACCTTGCCTTCCGCTAAGAAATACACAGAATTATAAAGATCCTTCCCTTCGACCACCGGATTTCTACTAACCGAACCCACCACGATGGCAATATCTTGAGCGAACTTAGCCAACTCTTTGATCCCGTTTTCAGCTAGGTCGATAAAGTCTTCAAACTCTAAAAAATCTCTGGGGGGATAACCCACGGTGGCTAGCTCTGGTAAACAGACTATGTCGGCTCCTTGGGACTTGGCTGTTTCTACTGCTGCTTTCATTTTCTCCAGATTCCCAGCAAAATTTCCGACGTGTACATTGATTTGCGCTAAGGCTATTCTCATGGTTATGTATTTGAGCGGAGGCATACAAGGCACTCCTTATATTGGCCTAGGCCAACTGTGTTTGAGTATTTCTAAATTGCTTTATAATTTGTTTCACATCCGCAGTTAAGCGAACGAAAACTTCGTCCAGTATCTCGGCCGGTACAGAGCCATAATAAGCTTCAGCGATACTGCCCGCCATCGCAGCAATAGTATCGCTATCTCCGCCTAATGAAATAGCGTTTCTCACCGTATCCTCAAAGTCTTCTCCATCCAGAAAAGAAACAATCGCCTGTGGTACCGAACCCTGACAACTTACATCAAAGCTATAATTGGGCCTTATATCATCTACCGTTTGACGTAAGTCGTACTGAAAAGTATCAATACAATAATTGCGAATAGCTTCCTTTTCATGACCCGTACGAGCCAGAAAAATGCTTGCCGCAATCGCTTTCGCTCCTTTTATGCCTTCTGGATGATTATGGGTTACGGCAGCACTTGCTTCTGCTTCTGCCAATACCTCACCTAGTGTATTGCACAACCAACCTACTGGGCTTACGCGCATGGCAGATCCATTACCCCAGCTATTGTAAGGCCCCTTTATCGCACCTGCTAACCAGCCCTTAAAAGTTCCTCCATAACCCGCCAAGGGGTAACGGCGTCCCCAGGTTTTTAAAGCCGATTCGTAGGATAAATCGTTTAGCATGGCATCAGCCACTGCGATCGTTAGCACAGTATCATCCGTAAAAACCGATGAGCGCTCAAATAACGGAAAATCTTTCTGCTTCCAACCATTTCGCTCAAATCTTGACCCAATAATGTCTCCTGCAATAGCTCCAAGCATACCTCTGTATTAAGTGATCAAAAGGATCGCTAATCGCGAATTCGGAAACAAATATACAGGCACTTAGTTTAAAAGTCAAACTAAGATGATAAATTAAATCCTATTTTGTCTAAAATCGACTTGCGGCGGAGGGTACATTCACTTATATTACTGCTAAAGTGCGATCATATGAACTACGCTCACCAGTTGCTTCTGGTATTCTTTTTGGCCCCTGTATTTATCCAGTCCCAGTCCTTCATTCCTGCTGAGTTGGACGTTGAATTACTAGAAGAAAAACTCCTGGAAGTCACTAATGCGTATCGCCAAGCACAAGACCTACCAAGCCTAGCTATAAATAACATTCTTAAGTTGGCTGCCAAAGACCAGGCTCGCTATATCAAAGCGGTACAGAAGCTTACGCATCATCAGATGTTTACTGGCAAAAACACACTAGAGGAACGAGTGAGCAGTCATGATGGCACCTTCAGCTTTCTAGTTGAAAACCTAGCCCTTGTCCCCATCCAAGAGAGCTACGAGCTACAAGCCAAAGCCATCTTCAATTACTGGAGAAATAGACCAGGGGAAGGCCGTTTAAACAACCCCAGGCATGCTTTGATGGGGGCCTTTTTTGTTTTTGATCCGGGCGATAATGGCCTTTATGTCGTTCAAGTTCTCGCTGGTAAACCCTTTCAAGCTTTCGATGGCGTTCAAGTGGTAACAGATGCTCATTCCTTGCAGCCTCCTGAGACTCGTACTTGTCAATTGGTAACCAACAATCCCTATCTGAGTATTGACCTTCCTATACATCTGCGGATGTTCGGTTCTTCGATTTACCTTGAATATCATGACAAGGCGGTGTTGCAAGAAATGATCTCCGGAAGTCGCGATGGATTAGCCATTGATATTATTCATAAAGATCAATTCAAATGCGATGGGGAAATAGATCTCTACCCGAGTCCTGCCCATGATGGATATCTTTTGGAACCTGTATTTTCCAGAGGGCTGTATCGCAATAATCAACACCCCGATACTAACCGCCTGTATACCTACTTAGGTAAAATTCCGGCTAGTCTGAATCAAAAAAACCTTCAGTTGAATGTACTCCTAATCAAGAATAATCGAGTCTGTGAAGAGGTCTTCCCCGTCGCCATTCCATTTAGTGATCTACCACTATTCCGCATCAATCCAATTTGGGCCTTTAGTAAAGACGAAACGGTACAGCCTATCCAAGTCGCAGCGGTAGAACATATCAAACGCTCAGCCACAAAAGCCATCTCCTCAACTGAGCGTCTAAAACTTAAATTTGACAAGAGTAGCATCAGTTTCTTCCCAGGAGAATGGGAGAAAGTAAACCAGTTTATAGATAAATACTCAGGCCAAATTGATTCCATGCAAGTATTGGCCTATAGCTCTATCGAAGGAAGCACTGCGAATAATCTGGTGCTCCAACAGAAAAGGGCTGATACGATCAAGGTAGCACTCCAACAACTCGGAGCGGATAGCTCAAAAATCAAAACGCAAGCAGCAGAAAACTGGGATTTATTCTATCGTCAAGTATTGGGAACAGCATGGGGATCATTGATTCAAATGGATAGAAAGCAGGTTAAACAAAAGCTCAAAGAGCCTGGTGTCGAAACATCTTTATCTGCACTACTAGCGGAACAAAGAGAAGCACAAGTAATCATCTATTACCAACAAAGACGAAATGGTGCATTTAGCCCCTATGAAACTGCTTCGACATCGGAGGATGCCAAAACAAAATTAGAGGCTTTGCAAACAGCCATTAATCAAGAAAAAGCCGAAAAAGCATTACAGTTACAAGAAGAATTGGTCCGGCTATTTTTGGAATTTAAAGTGAACTTATCTGACCTGCTCGAGCTCAACATTCCGATCACAGCAAAGAATAAATGGTTATTAAGCAATGCCCTTTCTTTAGAGCTTTTCTTCAAGAAGAGCATACGCACAGACGAGGCATATATTGATCGAATAAAGGAAATTCAAGCACTCGCTCCACTTGACCTGTCTTTACAGTTCAACTATTTGGGGTATGCTGTACGCTATCTCTACGAAGAAGGAACTCCATTAGAAGATCCTGAGGCTTTGAACTCAGCCATTTTACAATTGTACGATCGTCGGGAAACCGCTATCCAATACCAAAACATTGAACGTACCTTGGATCGCTTAATGGTCAACTTCCACCTCGCAGCCGTAGATTACTATTTCCATCAAAGAAGATACGGTGACCGCAACGCCTCCATGCTAGCCATCCAGGATTTTTTCTCACAAGAGGACATCAGTGAAGCCGAAGCCCTCTCCCTAACGAGGTTTTTCAACCGCAACTACTACTTGGATTGGTCATTAGAAACAATGCGCCCTTATCTCAATCGTGAAGACGCTTCAGAAGACCTTCTTTTTACCTATTTCCAAACGTTCAGCATTTGGAAGGGGGGAGAACGCGAGGCATCCTACTATGAACTATTGGAACGCTGTTTAGCTCAGAACTCCAAAAGACTTTGCCAATGGATCAAGACTTATTTTCAGCTACAAAGAGATGAAAAGATTCGAACCGTCTTCTGCGAAAATTGCAATGAATAAGCAATATACCCTCTCAGAAGATGAAAAAACTACTTACAGTAACGCCAACAAAAATGGCTAGCAATAGGACCATATAGGAAATTCCAATGAGTAGGAGCTTTCCAATCGTTCTACCCCATCTCTCTTGGTAAACCCGCTTTAAGGCAAAGAGCAGATAAATGGCAGAGAGCACGATGACTAATATCAAAAGACTAATTCCTGTGCCGTATGCTATCAGTAACCCTAAACTCAGTAGCAGAAAAAAGAAAGAGTGCAGATGAAAAGAAAAAACTAGATGCTCAACGTAAAACCGTTTTTGTTTCCGATAAAATAGTTGAAACATGAAGGCAATGACTGGCATGATGAGCAGGGCAATCCAAGACATACTTCCCACTAAATAGGAAGACAAGACACTTTCATCTTGTATGTACTTTGCGGTCTGTTGAAAGGTTTGCCGGTTAAACCAGCCTTCCGGCTCATACTTATCGGTTAACTCCTTTGGACTGAGTTGCAAGAAGTCTTCTCTTTTAATCATCCTTACTCCGTCATTATCAAAGAGCGTCATATATTTCCGTAGGTTGAAGCTATCGCCATACCAACCTACGCGCCGTCGTAAGAAGTATTGAAGGGAATCAAGGGCTTGATCCACGGTGTCGTTTTGGAAGACAGCACTAGTTTGTTGCCGGGCCATCACCAAAGAATCAATCACCAATTCTGTTTGATTCTGCCGTTGCATTTCATCCCATATCACATAGGGATGGTTCGTTACTTTATCAAAATCGAGATACCCCAATGTCAAAATGAGCAGAATGGACATCACCAATAAGGTACGAAGCGGGTGAACATACCTTTTGTGCCTACCTTCAAAGTATTCCTCGGTGAGTTTTCCCGGTATAAAAAGTGCTCGGAGGGTCCGTAAGGTGCGAGATTCGATATTGAAAACCGCGTCAAAAAACTCTGTAAATAGACTTCGAACAGTAATACGTCCATCCGTATTTTTCTGTCCACAGTGGGCACAATAAGCGGCACCCTTATGAAGGGGCTGCTCACAGTTTTTACAGTATGAGGTTGAAGTCGACATATCTTTCTTACAGCAGAGTTCTTCTTTCAATAAAGCTTCTCCAAAGGTATAAATAATCAGTATCCTACGCCAGCTAAGCTTGGACTGTAGCCGCAGACGGACTGCTTGGTTCTCATTTTACGACAACTGTCAGCTCGGATGTAGAAAGAAATCTAAAGCCCATCTTTTTTCCTATCTTTGTAGGAAGGCTTTGGTTAAGATAAATTAGCTTATTAAGGTCCAAAGCTGGAAAAATAATCCATCTATTGCATGAGTACATTCGTCGTATCGGCACGTAAATATCGACCCAATCGTTTTGACGAAGTAGTAGGGCAGGAGCACGTTTCTCTGACCCTCAAGAATGCCTTACAGAATGACCATCTAGCTCATGCCTTTCTATTCTGTGGTCCAAGAGGAGTAGGTAAAACGACTTGTGCTCGAATATTAGCCAAAGTACTCAATTGCCAGAATCCCACCTCAGATTTTGAACCCTGTAATACTTGTGATTCTTGTCTAGCGTTTAATGAAAATGCCTCATTTAACATCACGGAACTTGATGCAGCCTCAAATAACTCTGTTGAGCACATTAGGGCGTTGATTGAGCAAGTGCGATTCCAGCCACAGAAAGGGAAATATAAAGTCTTCATCATTGATGAGGTGCACATGCTGAGTCAACAAGCTTTCAATGCCTTCCTGAAGACCTTGGAAGAACCTCCTCCATACGCCATTTTCATATTGGCTACTACAGAAAAGCACAAGATCATCCCCACCATTCTGTCTCGCTGTCAAATCTTCGACTTTAGAAGAATACAGGTGCCTAATATGGTAAAACACTTAGCGGAGATTTGTGCGCAAGAAGGGATTGAGGCAGAAAGTGATGCACTTCATATTATCGCCCAGAAAGCGGATGGAGCCCTCAGAGATTCTCTATCGATTTTTGATCGGATCGTTTCCTTTTCGGGCAAAAAGATCACTTATGAAGATGTCATTACCAACCTTAATGTGTTGGACTATGATTATTACTTCAAATTTGTTGATGCTTTATTGAGAGAAGATGTCTCTCAAGTGCTCTTGATATTTGATGATATTCTGAGAAAGGGGTTCGATGCCGAACTATTCGTCAATGGACTAGCAGAACATCTTCGAAACCTGCTAGTATGCAAAGATGAACAAACGCTATCATTGCTAGAAGTAAGTGATGGCCTACGCCAAAGATATAAGGAACAGGCTGCTATCAGTCCGAACTCGTACCTTCTAACGGCACTGAATCTAGCCAATGATTGTGATATAAATTATAAAATGGCCCGCAATAAGCGGCTGCATGCTGAAATGGCCTTAATCAAAATGGCTCATATCAACCGAGCTTTTAGGCTTTCCCGACATGCGCCTGCTGAAGCGGTCCCGGAAAAAAAAACGGTTGACAGCAACCAACCTATAGTTCCTCCTCCATCTCAAGTCGAACATAGTCAACCAAAGCCCGAACCCGTCACGCCTGAAGAAGGGCCAAACCAAGATGCTAAGGAAGCTACTCCTGACGCCAAGGAAGTCGAACCTGTTGCTCCTGCAGTGAGCAGTTCTTCCAATGGACACAGCCATACTAACGCTCCAAGTGTTGCTAATAAGGTAACAACCAAGCACAGCATAGCTAAGGTAAGTTTAGATTCCTTGCTAGCTGAAGCTCAAGAGGACGTTGTAAAGGAAGAAGAACTAGAACAGACTGAGCTAACACTGGAAGACATCCAAACAGCTTGGACAGCATTTATAAAACAATTGGATAAAGATACCATCAAGGGTATCTTTAGAAATGCGAAAATTGACCTGCACGAGAAGACATTGATCATCAAAGTAGGTTCTGGATTGGCAGAAAGCGCCATTCGCGAAGAATTGAGTTTGATGGACTTTATTAGAAAGCAAGTCGGTAGAAGTGATCTTATCATGAAGATCCAAAAAGATGATTCGCTCGTCCAAAAGGCAGCTCCTAAGCCAAAGAAAATGCTCAACGCTAAAGAGAAATTTCTGTTGATGAACGAGGCCAATCCTAAGGTCAGAGAATTGATTGATCGATTCGGGCTTAGACCCGACGATGAGCGCTAACAATGGTTTCAAATGTTACCTTAGAGACAGTTTAGCTCACTTCTTTTTCCTAAGGACAACCTTCGTTTTGGCCGTATTGTTAAAACGCTTAAATGACAAGTAGGTGCTAATTCAAGCTCGTAATCAGACACAATTGTGATGGGCAGGATTTTCACTTACCGCTTAAACTACTATATTCCAACTCAAAGCTAATTACAACCAAAGAACAGGTTCTATGAGTAATAATCAATCACTCTGGTACTTAGAAAACATTGATGTTACCGGTCTTTTTTGCCCTAAGAAAGTAGGCCGTGGCGATATGGAACAGCATTCACACAAAGTTTTCAAAAAAGGAGAATATATCTATCTCCCGGATGAGCAAGCTGATCGATTGTACTTCTTAACAGAAGGAAGAGTCAAGATTGGAAGCTATGCTGATACCGGGAAAGAGATTACTAAAGCCATCCTCAATAAGGGGGAAGTGTTCGGAGAATTGTCGTTGATTGGAGAAGAGAAACGTCGGGACTTCGCCTATGCCATGGAAGATACATCCCTTTGTATTCTTACCGTTGTCGATATGAAAGCTCTGATGCGTGACCACAATGCTCTTAACCTTTTCCTCATGAAAATTATGGGGTCTAGAATGCTCGAAATGGAGCAGCGACTGGAAGCGCTGGTTTTCAAAGATTCAAGAACTAGGATCATTGAATTCTTACACAGTTTGGCCACTAATAAAGGACAAAGAGTAGGGTATGAGCAGGTCGTTAGAAAGTTTATGACGCATCAAGAGATTGCCAACCTTACGGCTACTTCCCGTCAAACCGTAACGACAGTACTCAACGACTTGCGAAACAAAAACATCCTCACTTTCGATCGTCGGCGCTTGTTGGTAAGAGACATGGAATTATTGGCTAAGGAATCGCAACTCTGATAGTTTGATCTGTGCCTAGGCAAGAAGAGGAATACATAGCTGGAATCGACGGCTGTAGATCTGGGTGGATTACCATAGTATTTCATCAGGGAGGATGGGATTATAACTTCTGCAAAGACCTAAAGAGTTTTCATCAGCTCCATAAGGAGGCAGCATCCGTCTTGGTTGACATGCCCATCGGCTTAGTAGAGCAGGGAAGTGAGGGCAGGACCTGTGATCGATTAGCCAGGAGACATCTAAGCCCATTTCGTCATTCCAGCATATTCACTCCACCATGTCGCCAAGCGCTATATGGCAGCTTGGAAGAAGCATCAGCGATCAATTTCAAGCATACCGGCAAAAAGCTTTCCCGGCAAAGTATCAATATCATTCCTAAAATTCGGGAGGTTGACGAATTCCTTCTACAGCTCCCGGCCTCCGAGCGCCAACGTTTTGAAGAAGCACATCCGGAGCTTATCTTTTATGGCCTCAACGGTGAACAAGCACTCCAGACTAGCAAAAAAACCAAAGAGGGTATTCAGGATCGTTTGCAACTAATTACAAAACACTTTCCCGCGCTCGGATCCCTATACACAACAGTGATGGAACAGACCCGTCGTAAGGATGTCCTAGCAGACGATATCGTAGACGCGATGTCCCTAGCCACTGCCGCTCTCCTCAAGCTACGCTCCCCAGAATCTTGGCGCCACTTCCCCAACCCTATTGCCTATGATGGCAAAGGACTCCCCATGCAGCTCGGCTTTTACCTCCCCTGACCCTTCCTTCCCCACCACTACTCTTGGTGGGTGTTTCCCTCTAACAAATCCTCTCTGCCCCTGCCCCTTCTAACTAACAAACCCCGCATTCCAAATTCTGCCAATTATTTCACACCTTTATCCCACAGATAAAAGAAAAGTCACCAACATGAATATCAACTACGAACAAGCAGACGAGATCCTGCGAGATATGACAAAGACCACTTCCCTCCTCCGTCACGCCCGAACGGTAGAACTTGTCATGAGAGCCATGGCTCGCCATTTTGAAGAAGATGAAGAAAAGTTTGCCATTACCGGATTGCTACATGATGCTGACTACGAGAAGTACCCAGATCAACACCCTAATGTTATTGTGCAACAACTGAATGACATGGGAGAAACAGATATCGCTCATGCCATTGCTGGTCACTACACCAAATGGAACGTGCCCAGGGAATCTATGCTGGATAAGTGTATTGTAGCAGCAGATGAGTTGACAGGCTTCATCTATGCAGCTGCTCTTATTCGTCCTACCAAGATTGTAGGCATGAAAGCCAAGTCTGTGCTCAAGAAATTCAAGACCAAGACCTTCGCAGCATCTGTTGATCGGGAAGAGGTACGAAAAGGAGCCGAGTTGATAGGTTGGGAATTGCGCGAACTCATCGACTTCATCATTCCCGTTTTAGAGGCTCATAAAGAGGAGTTGGAATTAGTATAGGATTTTTCTCCTAAGACTTCCTTTCTCTAGCGCGTATCTCAAAGCTATTATGATGGCGAAAATGGGTGATTTTTGAACAGAACGAGGCAAAAAAATGGAAGCTAGCCTAAGCTACCTGACATTTTTTTAACGAAGTTATGGTCTAAAAGCGCGATTGGCAGCCTGCCTGGCTGAAGCCAGCAGACAGGCCCGAAGTATAGTTTGAGATACGCTCTAGATATTCTCTTCGTTTAGAATCCTTATTTTTGCCTGCATAATTGAATGAAGGAGAAGAATTACATGAATGTCAATAGCTGGCTGAGGAAAGAACTGGATTTTGTACCTAACTGGAAAAGAGCAGCCTTTACGGGTCTGGGGCTGGGGCTTGTCTTATCCTTGCTCATGATCTTATTGCAACCCTTTGATACTTACCAATATCAATCGCCTTACAAGAACCTGGAGCTATTGGGCTATACCCCGTGTATTATGCTTTCTATGCTACTGATGGTTCCTTTGGAAAACTGGTTTTTCCATAAACAAGGGCAAAGATGGCAGATATGGAATGAGATACTGATCATACTATTGGGCGGCGGCGTGATGATGACTGCATCGCACATCTACAATGTGTTCACCATAAGTGGTGGCGTTCCTAGTTTACGAAGTTGGTGGTCGTTTATCAAGGGATTTGGCCTACCCTTTTTTATTTTCCTAGCTCCCATGTGGGCAGTGGTTCGGCAGAAATTCAAGGGTCCTCCCGCCACAGCCATTCCTACTAGAGAAGACTTCCTGCTCATTAAGGGTCAGAATAAAGGTGAACAACTACAACTATCTGGTAGAAACTTCCTCTACGCCAAGGCACAGCAAAATTACATGGAAGTACATTATTGGGATGATCGAGGGGTTCCCCAAAAGCAGATATTGCGACTAACACTTGCTCAACTCCAGCAGCAGATTCCCGGAGCACAACAAATTCATCGCTCCTATCTTATCAATCCGGTACATGTAAGTGATATCACAGGAAATACTCGAAAACGCTTTGTCCTACTCAATACAGAACAAGTTTCCCTGCCCGTTTCACCCAAGTACTATGAAGCACTGAAAGAGCAGCTTTCAAATTCAGCCCAGTAATTTCAATTCGATCCCAAAGTTTTCAAATTCAGCCCTGAAGATTCAGCTTCATCAAAACACGATTGACAATCAATGAGATCCATGATTCCTTTGTAGAAAAAAAGTCAAATGCAAAGATTAATCGTGATTTCCATTTTAGGTCTGTCCTTCCTTCTAATAGGTTGTCAATCCACTAAATCAACCCTAACAAGTGCAAGTCTGACTAGCGATCTACAACTTAAGACAATCAATAAGATCGTTCAACTTACTGATAAAAACATCTGCAATCCATATTGGCTAGAAGATGCCTCCTGGGATAACTTTTTAGACAAGATGAAGACGGAGTCCCCAAGCAACGAAACGGTAGAAGCATTTGCTCGGCGATTCAACCGAGCAGCTCGAGCCCTTCCCTTCACGCATTTCTATCTGATCAATACAAACAGAAAAAAGAGCAGTGGGAAAAGACTACCCGCCTTTGAATTGAAGAAATTAAATGATCAAACCGTTCAGCTTATCATTCGCTCTTTCGTATCCAATGCACCTGCCATGGCAAAACTAGTGGAGCAAATTAAAACCGAGGGATATGAAAAGCTCATAATCGACCTGAGAAACAATACAGGGGGCACCCTAGATGCGGCCGTCGTGTTAGGCCAATTCCTTACCGCAGAAGCCATAGATGCCGGGGTTTATCTCTCGCGCCAGTGGTATCAAGAATATGACAAGCTCCCAAGTACCACTCAAATCAATAGCTTAAAGTATCTACAGGATATGAGTGCCCAAGGTTTTTTTAAGCTCCTAAAGCAAGAGAAAGGTTTCAGAATGGTGCTCCCTCCACATCAGAATGAAGTGTTCGGTGGAGAAGTCGTAGTGCTCACCAATAACAACACAGGCAGCACCTGCGAGGCATTGGTTCACCACCTGAAGAAAATTAAAAAGGGAACCATTGTCGGAGAAAAAACGGCCGGCGCCATGTTAACTGGTAGCTTTTTCAAGGTGAACGAACATCTAAGACTCTTTATTCCTGTAGCAGATTATATCACAGCTGAAGGTCAACGGATAGATAAAGTAGGCGTTTTGCCAGATATTGAAGTGCCATCAAAGGAGGCGCTACAGTATGCCATGGACAATTTGCTCCAAGATTAGGGCTGATTGGGTATCCTGCTAAAAAAAGTGTCTAATTTTTATCCACATCTTTTCCACATAAACTAACAGCCTTTTCCACATATTCTGGCTTCCAGGTATTCTTAGGTCACCTGATTGATGGATTTTTACATATTTCTTAATAATAAAATATCTTAAAATAACATTTTAGTGTTTAAAACTTAAGCCAGATAAAATATTGCAAACTTGCGTCATAGCAAATTTTCCTTCACCTTTGTATTGCGCACCGATTGAATCACACAGGTAATCAAAAGGTGCCCATCAAAGCCCAGAAAAGAGAAGTCTTTTCTGAAGATAGTTAGACTAGATTTGAAAGACTGTTGCGAGCAATGTAGAAGTCTCCTACCAAACATCAGAAGGAAGGATGACACCTGCCATACTAGCTCACTGCCTGATTCAAGTTTCAGAACTTTCTAATGAAGCACTGGAAGACTAGGCTAAGCCCCTGATAGGACTAGGAGAAATCCTGTCTGACAGAGGTTAAAAGTTGTCAAGTCCGAAGGAACGACATGAAAAAGGAAAGATACTTGAGTAGGTGAACTAGAACGGGAGGAGGAATCGCCCGGATGATGAGAGGGCTTTTGCAGCGTTCATCACCAACAAAAGTTAATCAAGCTTAGTCAACAAGCTATCTGGCTGAGAGAAAGCGGCCAAGTTTACCCAAAAAGGACTCCAATCAAATGGACCTCGTCCAGGAGATTAGAGGAATGGCAAACATGCCTTCAGCAAGTGAGGGCCCTCAACTGTTGGAGGACGGGAAACAAGGCTTAGGTACGTCGGATTAGGCTTCTTCGGAGCCTAGAAATCTGGGGACATGCAATGATTAGATGACGCAGGAGGGAATGGCTTCGCCAGACTTTCCCAATGGAAGCGATCAGGGCAGGAAACTAGTGGGAAAGGTGCTCCACCCAACTCATCCAAACGTACAACCTGTAAGGGGTCAAATTGCTTGCGACACGCCTCGGCGAGTCGTAAGTAAAGCCCCAACCAAAAGGGAAGGTACTCTCCTCGAGTATCTTCCCTTTTTTCATTTCTCTAATCTTTCCAAATTATCTACGGCTTCCCGCTCAATAGTCCTGAGAAGTTCCGATATTGAAACGGTACAAAACGAAAACCATACACACATGCAAAGACGTACTTGCCCCAACACGGGCCTCTCCTTGCCGATACTCGGCTTGGGCTGCTGGTCTTTTGGTGGCGGAGACTATTGGGGTCCTCGCGAGCTAAAAGACGAAGAAGCCATTGTAAAAACGGCGCTTGAGCACGGAATTGATTACCTGGACACTGCCGAATTATACAATGGTGGCCGTAGTGAAGAATCGCTTGGCAAAATTATGCGCAATATCCCCAGAGATCAAGTAATAATTGGTTCCAAGATTAGTCCAGCCAATTGCCAGCCCGCTATCCTGATTGAGCATTGTGAAGCTTCTTTACGAAGATTACAGACCGACTACATAGACCTATACATGGTACACTGGCCTGTACACACCGCTTCGATTAAGTCTTTCACCAAAGATCCTGAACGCATCGAGAACCCTCCGGCCATCGCTGAAGTCTATAATACGCTGCTGCAATTGCAAAAGGCTGGTAAAATTCGCCACATCGGCATCAGCAACTTTGCGGTTCCCCGCATGGCAGAGCTACCCGAGTTAGACAAAATTGCCATCAATCAACTGGCCTATAATCTCATTAGCCGAGCCATCGAGCTAGATGTCTTGCCCTATTGTGAAAAGCATGGGATTGGCACGATGGGCTACATGGGATTAATGCAAGGGATACTCAGTGGCCGCTGGTCTTCCTTTGACGAGATCCCGATGAAACGTCGAAGAACCCGACATTTTGATAGTAGAAAAGTCCCTGCCTCTCGTACCGGGGAACCTGGATTTGAACCCGAAACCAACAAGGTATTGCAAGAGCTACGAGCGGTTAGTGAGGAAAGCGGTTATTCCATGGCAGATCTTGCGCTAAAGTGGGTCTGTGCCAACCCCAATCTAACCTGTAACCTAGCCGGAGCCAGCAGTCCTGCACAGTTAATCAAAAATGCCAAGGCACTTTCCAAAGAACTGGAAGCACCACTACTACAGAGATTGAATAAAGCCTCCACCCCGCTTCGCGATCAAATGGGGAACCATATTGATCTATTTGAGAGCATTGAAAATGATCGAACGATATAGTGACTTTTTCCTAAGAGAGATCACGGAGTCCAATTGGCTCAGTGATCTCTTTCTGACTAGGAACTAATTACAAATCCGTTTAAAATATTGATCAGTTCTCGGTCAAAAGTCCATCTTCCACTTCGGTAGATGGTGAGGTAGCCGTGACCGTATATTGATAAGTTGTTGCATCTAATTTGATTCGATAAGCGCCGGGCGCCGGGATATAGGCTTTAATGTTTTCAGTATCATTTCCGCCATCCATTTCCGCCGTACCTGAAATCGGGAAACCTTTGGTCGGCTGATCTCTTTCACCTAAATTGACCTCCCAACTTTCATTGGCGGTAAATTTGAACTCTATTAAACTAGACTGATCGAATTGCACATCTAGGACATAGGTGCTTTCATCGACCTTTTGCATTGCATTGGCGGCAGGATCCCAGTTATTGAAAGAGCCTGGAACGTTGATAGACGAGATTTCCATGGTCTCCGCCTCTTCCTCTTGGGGAGCCGGCGTAAGCTCACGATAAAATCCAACTCCTAATAACAGCACACTCACCGGTAATGCCAACATAGACCACCCAAAGTGGCTCCGGGCTGCTCCTTGATTCAAAATCAAGTAATCTAAAGAGTATCGCCCACCGCCAACAAATGCATATAGAGCGAACACCCAAAAGAACATCTGCGCAATATGCATGTCCCAAAGTGGAACTACCTTTTGAAATCCAAAGCTCGCCACTCCCATAATGATGGCCAACATAAATCCGGAAAAGCGTGTCATGAGTCCCAAGCAAAGCAAGGCGCCAAAGGCGAACTCACCGAAAGAAGCTACCCAGGCAAAGAAAACAGGAAAGGGGAACCCCATGGATACGACTTGCTCGGTCATCCAATCGGGTAAAGGCAACTTATCTAAACCTGCCTTCATGATGATAAAGCCAAAGTAAAATCGGATGAGTAGCAGCGGTATGTTGACAGCTTTGGAGGTGAAATTTTGTTGTCCAAATAGAAGATTATGGATCGAACTAGAATTATTTGACATGGTCTTTGATTAAATGGTTTGTGAAACAATCTGGTGATTACCCAAGCGCGTTGCTGCGGCTTATTTCTCACTATACAGGGGCACAACCTGGCCCTCATCCTCCTTGGTGATTTCTACTAGCTTCTTCTTGGTACCTACCTTTGACACCCGATATACTTTAGTCCCAACCGACCATTTTTCTTTCTTTACCTGACCGGCATTGATGGGAAAGCCATAGCTAAATTTGCGGCCATCTGGCTTAGGGCCTACCACATAGGCTTGTATGCGGTTGGGAGAATTGTTCTTGATCTTAATGTCAATGAATTCCGCTGATGGGTTTTTCAAAGCTACTTCCTGGGCTGGATTTAACACCTTGCCATCGCCCGACTTGCGCACTTTAACTTTGGTATTTTCCCCTTTGTGTAAAACGGTTCCACCATCCTTTACTATTCCCTCAATAAGATCTGGAGTATTCAACTTGATCTTTCCCCAACCCCAAAGGTTTACATTTACTTTTGCTGCTGTAAAATTCTCGGCATTGACAATCCCTACCTCACCACTTGCTCTCAATTCCTTGGCTTCTCCTTCCACTACAATCTCACCTACCAATGCCATAGCTCGGAAAGACGAAGTTTGTATGTTTTTCACTAGCACCCGTTCGTGAGTAGATTGTTGGATTTGATTCAAATTAGGTGCGCCGATTCTTATTTGAATGTCTTGACTCGGTTTAATCCATTCTACCTGATCAAGCACCAGGCGACCATGATCAGCAGACACGCCAATCAAATCCATTAGGTTTTCGTCTGCTGTTATGGTCATTGATTCTTTGGCCGCACAGTCAACTATCACATCTGCGTAGAGGTGGATATCAATTCGGTTTATCTCGTTGATGGAGAATGTTTTTGTTGTGATCTTCTTGTTGCCCTTCACTTGTGCAGTAGCCGCTAGAACAGTCAAGGTAAATACTAAGCTTAAGAAATATCTCATCAGTTTTAGTTTTACGTTCTCCGGCAATTTTTGTGGTCCTGGCCAGCTGGACAGGTATATCTGGATAGCTGGACAGGCAGCGTTTTAGCTAGAAGAATTGCGCCCAAAGGAAGTAAGACTCTTAGCTAAAAGGGTGACTCCAAAACACAAAAAT
>ENA-UENT01000326-UENT01000326.1-marine-metagenome-genome-assembly--contig:-NODE-326-length-33117-cov-5.102678_pt1 | contig 33117 bp, 20 predicted proteins | sample MGYA00237879_ERZ529330 | MGnify/ENA primary metagenome ERZ529330 (study PRJEB26372, sample SAMN05368345) | marine metagenome | biome: cultured habitat; feature: ocean water; material: water; isolation... | reverse complement strand
TTGAACAGCAAGCCTTACATTAATAGAATTACCCAAATTATGTGGTAACCTGACTTAATCGACTTAGCATGCGTATCCTACTCAGCCTTTGTTTAGTAGTCTTCTTCTTTAGCGGTGTTTCAGCTACACCGACAACGATAATTATCCGCGCGAAAGCCAAAGACGCCAAGTTTATCGGAAGTTCTGTTGGTGGCGCCTACGTAATCGTGAGCAATCAAATGACTGGCGAAATGTTGACTCAGGGCAAAACCACTGGTAGCACAGGAAATACAGGCCTTATTATGAAGGAAGCCCGGGAGCGCTACACTTCCCTAGCGGACGAAAACACCTCGCAATTTACGGCTGTCATTGACATAGACGAACCCACCCTACTACACATTAGCGTCACCGCTCCTGTCAACCAACGGCAGGCTGCCATTGAAGCGACCACTGAAGTATGGGCAATCCCTGGAAAAGATATCCTGGGAGATGGTATTGTATTGGAGATTCCTGGTTTTATTATTGACGTGCTGGCACCCCGTACGCATCAGTTCATCAGCACCGATGATTTGGAAGACGGGCTACTGCCAATCGAGGCCAATGTGGTCATGATGTGTGGCTGTACCATTAGCGATGGTGGACTGTGGGACGCGAATAAGATGGAAATCAAGGCCATTGTAAAGCGCGATGGGGAGTTAGTTGGAGAAGTTCCATTACAGATTGATAGTCCGAACCTTTTCAAGGGAGCAGTTGAAGCAGAAGAAGGAGGGCTCTACGAGATCATTGTCTATGCCTATGATAAAGCGACTGGCAATACAGGAGTAGACAAAGTAAATGTGGTTGTGAACTAGTGGTACACTAGCAACGGATCGTTTATCAATAAAACTGCCGCTCCTCCACCCGCTCACAAGGCTCGGCTATTTCTCGCTGTACACCTTCTTGTAATCGCCAATGGTCATTTAGCAAAGAAGAATAACAAACAACGATATCCAGGTTGCGGGTGCGCTCTTCGAGTAGACGAGTCGCGGGGCTCCACAGCACAGAAAAGAGCTCTACATTTTCATTTGGGGTGATCATGAGCTCATTGATCGTATTGGTGCGCAACAGATCATAGCCAAAGGCTAAACTGTCAGGAAGATAAGCCTCGACAATATCAAGCCAGCCAGTGTAGTAGTCTGTCCCATTCGTCACTTCAACGGAATTAATCCGCGCCAGGCCAGTGCCACTATTTCGGGCTATCACTTTGAACCCTTTATCACTGTAGTGTCTACTCACCGTGATAAACGGAAACATTGTCGCCTTTTGCTGCTCGCGCATGATTCTCACCTCCTGCAAGGATACCAACAATGCACAAAGACTAATGATAACCGCTGAGACGGCAATGATAGAATTTGAGTCAATACTCCGAACGCGCTGCCAAAACTTTTTCATGACTTCAATGCTACAAACTTTTCGCTTTCAGCACCAGTCTAAACTTGTCCAAACATCCGCTCTGAATTTCATACTCAGCCATCAATTGGATCGAGCAGATGGATTACTTTGCATCTTTCTAGCTATTAATCCACAACTACCGCAAACAAGAACGACACCCCATAACCAACTCTACATCAATTTATTACAACACAAGACCAATCCAAAAGAAGGAAATAACAAGAAATAAATTAGCGAAGAACCTCAACTATTTCCCAACCGAAATCATTAACTTTAGACAAAACGGTCTAATTTTACCCAGAATGGGATACAAGCACAACATAGAGGATGTTATTCAGCGTGGAATAGAGCTGGTTCGGACCCAGGGCTACCACAATGTGGGTATCAATCAGATCCTCAAAGTGAGTGGTATTCCCAAGGGCTCGTTCTATAACTTCTTTTCTTCGAAAGAAGCGTTTATCAAAGCAGCCTTGGAATCTTATGGCCGAGACTACTCTAGTTGGATTCGGGAATTACTCCATACGGATGATCCTTCTCCTCTAAGTCGACTCAAGTCATTCTACAAAATTCTCATTGACGCCAATGAATCAGACAACTACGCAGGTGGTTGCCTCGTGAACACCGTCTCAAATGAGGTAGGGCGCAATAATGATGTTGTCGGTGCCGCTGCTAATGCCAGCTTTCAACTGCTCATCGAAGCGGTAGCAGAGTGTGTACAACAAGGGCAAGATGCCGGGGAAATCATTACCGACTATCCTGCCCTCGAATTGGCCGAGTATCTGCACGCTGGAATCTATGGTAGTTTTTCACGCATGAAGGTCACACGCTCACGCGATTACATGGACCGCTGGTACGACATGACCTTTAGCTTTATTAGTAGCTAAAAAATTTTGCCTTAAAACAAACAGACTGGTCTAATTTATCAATCTACAATACTCCTGAAATGAAACCATTAAATGTCTCCAAATTCACGAATGCTCCACAGCAAGTACAGAAAACCAAACTAGTAGATGCCCCCATCGAAGATGTCTGGCAAGTAGTAGCTGATCATCAAGGTATGACGCAATGGATGCCCATGATCAAGCATGTCGATCTCGTACAAGCCAACGAAGCCGGAGAATGGGGCGAAGGCTGTGAGCGCCATTGTCAGTTTGGTCCAGATCTACTAGAAGAAAAAATCGTTCACTGGGATCCTCCGTACGGTTACGCCTACATGATTGGAGATATGCACCTGGTTACAGATCATTTGGGTCATATCGAGTTAAAACCAACTCCAAACGGCACTCAAGTAACCTGGACGCAGTACTTCCAGCCCAATGGCAATTTTGTCAAGCGCCTTATGGCCAAAAATGTAATGATCCCCAGTGTGATGACGAAAGCCCTCAACAACCTTAATCGCAAGGTGGCATAAGGAGGCTCACCAAAACCATCAACTCTTTTTCTCACTCATAAATCGCAGTGTTCATGTCCAGATATTCAATCACTACCGTATTTAGCACCTTGCTCCTGCTTGCCTTGTTGGCATCTTGTAAAACTGCAGATATCCGAAGCGAGTACGCACTCCAAAGCCAAACACCTTCTGATTTCGAAAAAGGTCGCGCCTTGCTAGAAGAAGCCTATCTGGCAATGGGTTATAACCAATTTGCCAATGTCGAGACCTACGAAGTCAAAAGTGTTTTCGACTGGAAAATGCCTTGGGGCATGATGCCGATGAATGCCTTGCCTGGAAACAAAAACAATGAGATACAATTCCGCTTTACACCCAATACCTTTGATGGTCAAGTAACCTTCCTAGAAGGCCGTAAGGAGGGACAAACCTATGGTCTACAATCCTGGGAACTGTACCATCAGAAGGATGCAGATGCCAGTCCGGAGCAAATCAACAACAAGCGCTATGGCTGGGGCTTACCTACTTATCACTACGTCATTGAAGCTCCCATGCGGTTACTGCAGGCGGAAATCATCCGGTATGCAGGCCAAGCCGAACACAATGGCCAACAGTACGAACTAGTCTATGCAACCTGGGGTCAGGATGCTCCTCATAAAGAGCACGATCAGTGGCTGGTCTATATCAATAAAGAAACCAAGATGATCGACTTGACGGAGATTACCATCAATGATTTCTTTATGCCAATGCCTGCAGGTCTGAAAGACGGGACTATTCTGGTAGAGCGCTCTCTCACTAGTCAAGGCATGTATCTCCCCAGCTTCGTCACCATTCAATTGGGGGCACCAAAGAAGCAGAAGAAGCATGTTTACACCTTCACCCTCACGGACTATCAATTCAATACTTTTCAAGAAGAGGAGCTATACCCACTTGACGCACTACCGTCCTTTGGGGATAGCAAGCCTGTATCGAAATAAACGAACTATACCGAGGCCGAAGAGGTTTGGGAATCCAAACCTTCTGCGCCTCGAGTATATACTCGCAAGAAGTAGGTTTGGCTTCGCCCAAACCACTTCGTTAACGGTATAGCATACATTAGAACCTTGGCAGAGCTGGGCATAAAAGTATGCCCCAGCTCTTCTTTATTCTGCTAGCCAGCCAATCAAGTTGCGGAGCAATTGTACATTCTCTTTGGCTGCTTGCGTGTTCATTCCGAATCTGCGTTGTTGCGGCCCAGCTAATTGTGCGGAGAACATGGCTGCTTCTCCACTTACAACGACTTTACCCTTACCATATGGGAAGTAGGCAATTTGCTGCCAGCCAGCTGCGGAATGATGAGGCGTTTCATCTCCGAATTGCCACGCCTGCTCAGGGCTCAATAAAGTGAAGTTCTTGTCCAGGGCTACGATGATTTGTGCATCCTCTGGCGCCCGAAAAGCACTTCCTGTAAAAGTGACAATAGTGTTAATGTCTGCAGTTAGGGGTGTTTCTTCTAAGGTCCCTTTCTTCTTGGAGAATCGATCGAAGTTTCGACGTCGATTGTCCATGGCGAAGCAGTTGAGCCACTCCACTCCAAAGGAGGCGCCAAGCTCTTCGGCAGCACCGCCAAAGGGCATATGGTCGGCAATTAGGAAGAGGCTGCCACCTTCATTCACCCATTCGTTTATTGCCTCAATTTCCGCTTCTGTGAAAGCACTAGGGCAGGGATTGATCCAATTGCCCACATTACTGTCGTGCAATGGATTGGCGATCACGTAGACCTCGCAGCCCGTTAATACCTCCGGCGTGATCTTGGCTTCTTGATCACTAACTCGGTATCCATCGGTACGGAGCACTTTACCGAAGGCGGCGTAGCGCCCGCCTACCGTATGGAAGTTATTATGTGATGCATCCACATAAACTTGCGGGCCTTCACCAATCGGATAAGCGGCTTCCTGAATTGTGAAGAATAGACTGGTATCAGCCACTTGCTGAGCGCTGCAATACATAGCACAGAGCATAACGGCAAGGAAGAGAAAAGTTGTTCGTTTTAGCATAGTCGGTGATTTTAATTCAATTAACTAAAAAATTAGTTAAACTCCAACTATCAACCTTCCCTTGCAGTATGTTGACCAGCAAATGATGTGCAAAAACTAGTTCCGGATATTCAAGAGCTCTGCCTCTAGTTCGGTCTTGACGTCCTCTTCTGCAGTTGTCAGGGTACCAGATAATAGATCTGTCCGTTCGTAAGGGTCATTTCCCAAGTGATACATTTCCTGTTCACCTGTTGCATTCACAATGAGCTTATAAGTACCGTTGCTGATCGCCCATAAGTCATTGGTGTCATTTTCCAATTCTGAGTACTGGTAGGTTCGATTGGAGCCCTCACCAGTAAGTAATGAAGCAAAGCTCTTGCTATCGTGTATTTCAGAGCCGCTGACTCCCGCTAATTCTGCAATTGTACTGAATAAGTCCGTACTGCAAAGCAGACTGTTGTCTTGCCCTGTTCTTTCAACTCCTTTTCCGGACACAAACAGTGGCACGTTCACACCTCCCTGATACATGCTTCCTTTTGCACTGGTATTGGTGTAAGGAGCTTGCACAACCTGTGGTGGCGTTCCATTATCGCCCAAGAAGATGATGATTGTGTTATCTAATTCCTCTTCTGGCATTTCCTCCAACAGTCTTCCGATTTGATAGTCCATCGCCTCTATCGCCGCCATGTAGTACGGTGTAGCATCCATTCCGTCCATATAAGTCGGCAAATCACCTTGGGTATGCATTTCCGCTGGGGGGATATGAAAAGGAGTGTGAGGTGCATTATAGGCCAGCCACAAGAACCATGGCTGCGTTTGATCTTTGATCCAATCAATAGATAGATTAGTAAAAACTTGAGTACTATACTCGGATTGAAAACTAACCACACCACTCTCATTCAACTGCCATTGATAATAGCTTTGCACTGCTCCTCGGGTAAGGCCAGCGTAATAATCCATACCATAAACCTCTGGGTTGAGAGTGGCGTTCTCCCCCGATAGGTGCCACTTACCAATGACCGCCGTAGCGTAGGCATCATTCGTCTCTTGCTTCAGATAGCTGTGCAGTATGACTTCCGAGGGATCCAATTCATCATTAGCCCATTTCACACCGGTACGGTATCCATACTTACCCGTAATCATAGAAGCTCTGGTTGGAGAACATGTGGGATTCACCCATAGATTATTGAAGGATAAACCACTGTTTCTAATCCCGTCCAGGTTCGGTGTATTCGGTTTAATACTCCCTTCGGAGAAACCTGGAGTAGCATCCTTACCCATATCATCCGCTATAATGAGGAGGATATTTGGTTGATTATCACCGGTAGGATCTGTGCTTCCTCCATCATCGTCAGCGCAAGCGCCAAAAAGGAATAGCACCAATGTCAGGCATAGGAGTAGTGGTTTGAAGGGGCTGTTCATGTGTAGTGTTTTTTTGTAAGGGTGTAGAGATAGGGGACAAAAGTCAATTAATGAACTTATGCCCCCGGCTGTTTCTGCTTCGTTTCTGGCTTGGACCTGAATTAAAGCTAAAGGTTTAATTCGCGAAGAGCTTCCTCAAAGTAGTACCAACAAAAACGGGAGGCCCCTGAGTGGGCCTCCCGTTTCTTATTTTTATTACCTGGCTGTTGCCTAATAGTAGCGGTAGCGACGTACGCCAGCAATGTGCTTGGCCAGACGCACCACCTGGCAGGTGTAGCCGTACTCATTATCGTACCAAACGTACAACACCACCTGGCGGCCATCACTGCCTACGATGGTAGAAGGTGCATCCAGAACGGAAGTCACCGTGCTACCAACAGCATTGCTCGATACGTACTCCGTAGAAGTAGAGTATTGAATTTGCTCTACGAGTTCTCCATGCAAAGCAGCTTCCCGTAGTGCAGCATTCAGTGCATCAACGGTAGCCTCTGTCTTTAGTGTTAAATTCAACACAGCAAGGGAGACGTTAGGCGTAGGTACACGGATGGCATTACCTGTCAGTTTACCCGCCAACTGAGGCATCACCTTAGCAACCGCAGTAGCCGCTCCAGTAGAAGTCAATACCATGTTTACTGGTGCTCCCCTACCCCGACGTGGCTTCTTGTGGAAGTTGTCTAGTAGGTTCTGATCGTTGGTGTAAGCATGAATTGTTTCAATATGTCCTTGCTCTACCCCGAAAGCCTTCTCTACTACATCCAAAACTGGAGCAATCGCGTTGGTCGTACAAGAAGCAGCACTGAAAATGCGCTCTGCTTCTACCTCCTCTGGTGTATTGACACCGTACACGATATTCGGCACATCACCTTTAGCCGGAGCTGTAAGTAGTACTTGAGCAATACCTGGGCGTAAGTGTATAGACAAAGCCTCACGATCGCGCCATACCCCAGTATTGTCAATCAAAACGGCATCCTTGATTCCGTAGCTGGTGTAGTCAATTTCATCTGGCGAACCGGCATAGATAAGGCGGATACGGTTACCGTTTACGATGAGTTCATTGCCATCAACGCTCACCTCTACCATACCATGGAACTCACCATGTACGCTGTCTGAATCCAACAGTGCTGCACGCTTGCTCGCTTCTTCAAAACGGTCTTTCATTTTCGGGCGAATTACAATCGCCTTAAGACGAAGTTGTTCACCGCGACCTGTACTCGAGATAATGCGGCGCGCAACCAAACGGCCAATACGACCAAAGCCGTACAAGACCACATCACGTGCACCATTATTCAGCGGCTCTACTTCAAGGATATTGCCCAATTGATCACCGATAAAAGCGTCGGCTGTAATTCCAGATTCTTGGCGGGCTTTACGCCATTCCATCGTCAGGATTCCCAAGTCGATCCGAGCAGGAGCCATACCTTCTTGCCCCTTGATGGCCTCAGCAATGGCTAGGCTATCCTCAATCTGTAAGGGAGCATCTGAATAGTTTTCTGCGAAGCGGTGATAGTTGAGTACGCGACTCGGACGAGTGTCGTAAATGTCGCGGCGAAAGAAAACCAACTCGATAGAGTGGTCAAAGCGTAATTCGCCCACGATTCGGAGGAGTTCCAGGGCTTGCTTTTCCTCCTGGCGCCAGTGGTCCAAAGCAGCATCGACCTGGGCGCTTAAAACAATCTTGTCTTGCAACATGTGGTGGTAAATTGTTTTATCAGGTACCACCCCCACAAAACAGCGTAGTACCTGGCCTTTGGTTTTGTGGCAAAGCGCTGTAGAGTGATCATATCAGCGACTGTCAATCAGTGCTTTGCCTTGGTTTTATTTGGTACCGCAAAGGTACACTTATTTTAACCAAACAGTTGCTATGGCAATGATATTTAGCGAGTTATGCGCCGATATTTTTACCACCTATCGGATGTAAAGATTACAATACCAGCCAATAATTCACCTTCAAGACTAGGGCTCGATTCTTTGGTCCCCATACCTCCACCGCATAATTGTCGGTATAAACCAGGAATAGCCATGATAAAGGACGGAATTGCCACTGCAGGCGGCTATTAATATTGAAGTTATCAGCCTGCGTATTGTACTGTAAGAAGGTAGTCCAAAAGAGATTCTTGGAGAAGTTTACTTCCGCTCTCGGACCTATGAGCCAGAGGGTTTCTTCACCAAATTCATCTGGAAAGGTTAATTCATTGTAGTTGGCCGACACGGAGAAGTTGCCCCAGGGCTGAGCCCGGTAGGCCAATTCGCCTCCCAGAAGCAGACGATTTCCATTGTAAAACCCTCCTCCTTCGAGCGTCAATCGATAACTCAGAAGCTTTCGTTGATCGGAATTATAGGTAATACCGAAGTCCTGATAATTATAGCGTCCTGCGGGTAGCGGTTCACCATCCGTGAAGTCGAATGGGTAGAGAAGTTCCGTGGCGTAGTTGACCGTACCAAATTCGAGATTGGCTGAATTAGGAAACTCTGCTCTAACAATGGCTACGGATGAACGCTCATTCAAAGAATAATCATCGTTCAGGAACAGGGCGTTCTCGAAATTGATGTTCAGGTTTTGCAGCCAATCTACTTTCGGCAGCAGCGTCAGGTTGAAGGGAGTATAGAGAATCTTGTAACCACGACGAATCGTCGTATCCCGTAGCGCATCGTAGTTTTCTATCCGATTTACAAAGCCCACATCGGCGAAGTAGTTCTCCCCTACCGTCACATAGTCCACTACAAAGTTGAAGTTGGCAGCAGTATAGGCACCACCAACATTCCAGAACACCTGCTTGTCATTCACTCCTTGGCGGAAGGCTTGGTGATAGCCACTCCAGGCTTCAATAGAACCATCTGCACTTTGGTAGTTGAATTCGAGGTCGGCATTGCGGTTATAATCGGTATCGCTAAACTCACCGTTAGCGAACCCTTGTCGATTGATGAACATACCTCGAATGGAGGAACGCTCTAGTACACGCTGCGAGAAAGCTGCTGTAAAGTAGTTCTGCCCCGTTTGCACATCATTTGCTTTGGTTTGTACACCAAGCACGCCAATACGCAGATCGTCCGTCACATTACCAGTCAGGCGAGCTCCGAAAGTAATGGGTACGGCCTGGCCATCCTCATCCAAACCAATCCGGCGGCTAAAGAAAGGCCGTGCTGGCGGGATGCCGAAGCTGCTAAAAAGATCACTGTTTTCGAGAAAGAAATTCCGGCGCTCCGGAAAGAAAAGGCTAAAGCGTGTGAGGTTCGTTTGCTGAACATCTACATCGACCTGGCTGAAGTCCGGATTGACGGTAAGGTCGAGGTTTAGAGAAGGTGTAAGGGCAATCTTGGCATCAACCCCAGTTTGGCCCAGCCAATCCTCTTTTTCTTCTGGCACCTCTGCTTCCATATCCTGCTGGTATGCTCCAGAGATGTAGGGAATAATAGCAACGTTACCGGTAGCAACCGGCGGGGCTGCATCCCAGATGAGCTGCCCGGAGTATCCTTGGTCTATACCCCAAAACTGGCGGGGTATGGGCGCCCAAACGTGGAATTGATTGCGCTTCGCGTCATTACGCAGAAAGTTAATCCCCCATACTTTCGCTCCAGCTTCGTAGCGCAAGGTTTTGAAGGGAATGGCCATTTCCACTACCCAACGATCATCGTACTGAGCAGTTTCGGCATACCAGATATTATCCCAGTTGTTGTTCCAGTTACCAGGCCCACTGCCACCTCCCAGCAAGGCTTCCATCTGTACACCAAGTGGGTTTACCCCGAACATAAAACCATTGGCAGCTTCGTTGATGGGGTCCAAGGTGATAGAAACTGCATCACTATCCCAGTAGCCAACATCGCGCTTAAGCGTTTGAATGACATGGTTTTGACTGGTATCAAAACAGGTAATAGCTACATAAAGGAATTGATCATCGTAGGTTACTCGGCCTTCGGTATTCACAGCCGCTCGAACATCATCACGAGGGTCTTTCTCCCAGAAATCACCAGCGATGGCAGCATCCTGCCAGGCAGCTTCATCCAAGGAACCATCCAATTTAATTTCACTGCTGGCCCGTTTCACCCTCAATTGATGGGAGGACTGGTTGGGGCGTTCGGTCTGGGCAACTAGCTGTACGGATAACAAACAGACAGCCATCAATAATGATAGACGACTCATGGGGTATTTCTTTGCGTTTTTTCCCGGGCTCTAGTCCGGTTTCTAGGCGGAACACAGAAACTACATTATTGGTTCCGCCGCGCAAAGGTCCGCTTATTTTCCCAATTAACAATTAAGTAATTGGCCCAAAATTATTCCAGCAACGCTGTCTATTCATCTTTCAATATCTCAGCAGGATTCGTCGACGCTGCACGAATGACCTTACCAGAGATCGTGAACAAACTGGCTCCTAACATCAAGAAAATGGAAACTAAGAATGGCCATAGCTGTAGTGGCACATGATAAGTCCAAATACTGGACATCAGCATTTCTGTAAGGTAGAACGCACCCACCGCCCCAAACACAGAGGCAATCAAGAGAATGATCATGAACTCTCGGCTGACGCGTAAGCTGATGTTGGCCACTGATGCTCCAAGTACCTTCCGCACTCCGATCTCCTTCATCCGCTTCACGAGGTTCAGGGAAACCAGACTGAACAAGCCAATGATGGATAGGAAAACAGCAACAATACCTAGGACGGTGAACAAGTCGCGGATGTTATTATTCACCAAGGCCATATCTCCTTTCTCCTCATCCATAAAACGTACCGTGGATAGCTCATAAGGAAAAATCTCCGTCCATTTTTCGTCCATCATCTGCTTCACGGCCAGCAGATCATCATTGTTTACGCGAACAGATAGGAAGCGGTAATCCGTTTGATCCACATAGCGCATAAGCATTGGATCTAAAGGATCCCACAGACCTCCCTTGAAGTAAATATCTTTCACGACTCCCACTACAGTGAGCGCGATCGTATCCTTCACCACTATACGCTGATCAATGGGGTTTTGCCATCCCATTCGTCGTACGAACTCTTGGTTAACAAGAACGGAGTTCTCCATATCGGACCGGCTGTTCGGCACAAAGTCACGGCCTTCCACAATGGTGGCGCCAACTGCCTGGAGGTAATTTGTACCAATATCAAAGATGCTTACATCCAGCTCTTCATCATTGTTGTAACGGACAGGGTCGGTATACCAGGATGAACTTATACTACTTCTGGAGCCAGCTATCTCCTTAATCGACTCATGACCCATTAGTTGATTCGCAAGTTTCTGATACCCTTGCTGATCATTCACATAGGCAAATACAGTTTGATCCATATCGAATCCCATATCGTACTCTGCCTGGTAACTCGCATTTTGATTGAATACAAAACCGGCAATTACGGCAAGCAGGGAGATAGCAAACTGGAGGGTCAATAAGATGCGGGTCAGTGGATTAGTGCCACTAAACTTGACACGCCCGCGCAAAATGGTGGTTGGTTGAAAGCTACTCACATACAACGCAGGGTAGCTACCCGCAATGAAGGCAGCAAAAAGCAGAAGTAAGAGTAGGAAAATAACCAATCCTGAATTCGCCAACAGATCTAGCTTGATCTCTAAGAATGGCCACATTGCACTGTAAGCCGGAACAAAGAATAGGGATATCAAAAGTCCAACTAATAGGGACATCACTACTAGTAAGGTATTCTCGCCTAGGAACTGAAATATGAGTTGCCGGCGATTAGACCCCAGCACCTTTCGGATACCTATCTCTTTGATTCTGCGATTGGCTATCGCTATCGAAGTATTCGTGAAGTTGAAGCAGGCAATGAGCAAAATCAAGAAGGCCATGATCCCAGGCGAAACTGCTGCGGCTGAAGGCAAACTCTGACGGAACCAGTGGTTCCAGATATCCTCCCGCTCTGAGCGTACCGCCATGCCTACGAAGGGATCCAGGTAATAAGAATCTACCTTATAGTCATCTTTGGCTTCGTTCTGAATAGCTACAAAAGAGGCCAATTGCTTCTCTACCTGTGGTACATCCGCAGCATTGGGTACTCGAATAAAGGTAGAATTGAAGTTCGCCCAATCATCAGGCTCCCAATCTTGCACCTCTGATCCGTTGTCAAAGTTGATATAGGCGTCCGCCCCAAAACTGCTATTCTTTGGTGGGTTGGTGAAGACACCAGTAACCTGATATTGTAGTTGCTGATCTCCTACGATGTAAGTTAAGGTCTGTCCGATCGGGTCTTGGCCCTGCGGGAAGTGCTGCTCCTGCAAACGTTGGCTAATGACAATCGACTGCTGCTCGGATGCCTGCAGAACGGTACCAGACTGCATCTGGAAGGTAAACAGATCAAAAAAGGAAGGGTCTACCGCTCGCATATCGGTGCGAAACACCTCATTATTTACTTTGAGGTCTCCACTAATGGGTACGTATCGCGCTACCTCCGACACCTGTGGAAAGCCACTAGCGATCTCCGCTCCCAAAGGCATGGGGCAGCTTCCGTTTTTAATAGGATAACCGTTGGTGATGCGTACAAAATTGACTCTATACACATCTTCACTGCCTTCATAATAGCTATCAAACTGAGCATTGTAGTCCCAATTCAGATAAGCAACTATACAACAGGAAATAGCAATACCGAGACCAATAACATTAATCAGAACAAAGAGCTTGTTCTTGGCTAAATTACGCAGCGTGATCTTGAGGTAATTCTTGAACATATCGCAGAATATTGAACATTTTAGAATGGCCATGTAAGCCTAAACGTCCATTTAGATTTAAGCTTAGTACACTCCAAGGCTAAACTACCGAGAGTAGTAGGGGGAGTGTTTCAGCTCAAATTCTTGCGATAATGTGTAGACTTGTTTCGCCAGAGCCTTAAATGGCTACAAGCGGCAAATTTTATCCTGTACTTCGTTAAAAAGCCTCGCCGTAGCTAAGGCTATGCCTACATTTTTTGCCTCGTCCAGGATAAAATTTAACACACTTTCGCTCATTCATGCCTGGCGGAACAAGTCTATTGATAAGGAGTACCCTAAGATAGAAAGGTTGCAGCTTGCAACAAAAAACTAGGCGCTCGTTGTCATCTTTGGTTGTAAGATGCCACTCCGCTCCATGTGTTGCAAATGACGCTCTTGATGGGCGATGACAAAGCGAAAGGTGTCGCCGAGTTTTAAGCGGATAAAGTTGCTGAGCGAGGTCGGCACACGATGTCCTCCCAAATTAACCTGCTGGGCACGCTGAAGCAAATAGAGCAAACGGTTTTGAAACCCAAGAAAAGTCTCTAACTCAGAGGAGGGATCGAGGGTATTACTGGACGGAGGGACGGCATTAGCAGGTGATTTCATTTTGACCTTTACCGGTCCTTCATCTTCTGAAGGGCCAATGATCTCCGTGAAGTAGTTGCCCAACCAACCAGAACGGAAGTTTTCCTTCGGACTACTCTTGGCTTGATCCAAACAAGCTTCAAGAGCCTCCGTGTAAAAGGACGCATAGAAGTTTAGGTGAAATAAATGCTGAGCCGCCGACCAGCCTCCATTCTCGGGAGTCGCCAATAGCACTGAAGTATCCTGGTCTTTAAACTGCTCCATTTGTGCAATCTCGGCACGAACCGTACCAGTGAGATCTTTGATTAAGGCTTGACTATTAAAGCTAGGCATCTGTTTTGATTTTTTGTCTGACACAAAGAAAGGGGCATCACCTGACTAAAAACTTGAGGGATGTCAAGATTTTATAATCGGACTTTTCCCAACAGTCGACTAAAGGTGGCGGGGTCAATTCCCAGATAAGAAGCCAGGTACTTATGTGGAATAAGGTTTAGCACATGTGGACTACGCCCTAACAGGGCTCTAAACTTCTCTTCTGCAGTAGCCGTTTGGAGTTCTGCCTGACGTAGAAGAACACCCTCAAACGCTGAGGCCGCCAGTGCCAGTGCCAAGCGATTGATATCAGGATAGCGAAGGCATTGATCCATGAAGGTCTCATAAGGAATGCGAAGAAAACGGCTGGGCGTGAGCGTTTCATAGTAGAAATGCGAAGGGTGTTGCCCTAGAAAAGAGTCCGCTACGCCCCCCAAGGACGGAGCGTACATAAACACCAAGGTGGCCTCTTTACCACCATCCTCGGTAAGGAAGAACACCCTTTGAATTCCTTCCAATACGAAGTAGAGGTATCGTTCCCTTTCTCCAGCAGTGGTAAGAATAGTACGTCGCTTTGCACTGTAATCTTGCCAGGCAGAATAACACTGCTCCCACACCTCGTCCGGGATCCGTACCACTGCATCCAGAAAGGTCTTGAGCTGAGCATAATCAGACGGGGTAGGCATGGGATTTTGGGTTTTTAATGATATTCGCACCTGGTGCTTGCCAGACACCAAAATAAATGTATCTTTGCACCGCAAAATTAACAACTGACAAGAATTATGCTAATTATAGACGTTCGTAGCGGCGAAAGCATCGACAAAGCACTGAAGCGTTACAAGCGCAAATCAATCAACACGCGCGTAATTCGCGAACTGCGTAGTCGTCGCGAATTTACTAAGCCTTCTGTGAAGCGCCGTAAGGAGACGCTGAAAGCGATCTACCGCGAAAACAAGATGCGTAACGAAGACTAGAAGGCTCATTTAGCCGTTCGTTTCTTCGGAAACTGATCCCGAATATGGTGTAAGTACCGTGTTCGGGATTTGTTGTTTGTACTCCTCTCCTACCCTAATAAAAAAAGGCCCCGCGGCGCTATGGGATAGCCACGGGACCCGAAACATCGGTCTTGCACTAAGTCGGTTACTTGGCCACAACCAATTTGTGAACCCCCAGTTGGCCAATTCCTTCTTGGTACACGTTCACCGTATAGACTCCAGCACGTAAATTCTGTGTAGGTAGCACTAAGCCCAAAGCACCCGCACTTACCTGATGCGACTCTTGCAGCACATTCTGCCCCATCAAATTGCGGATTTGAATTTGGATGCGACCAGCAGCAGGGCTGCGCAGGCTTAGATTTGTTACTCCATTAGTTGGATTGGGAAACAGCCTCATCTCAGCATCTGCTACGATGTCTCGTGTTCCTACCGGTTCCTCGCCGTGTAGGGAAAAGACATCCGACAAGGCCGTTTCACCTCCCTCGCAATCCACTCGTATTTGGTATTCATAGATTTGTTCGCCGTCAAAATCTTCAAACTCCCAGAAGTTTTCCTCACTTGGAATTTCGGTCCAGGCACCGCCGCTTCCCGATAGGCGATACAACAAGGTATAGCCCGTAGCATCCGGAACTTCATTACAAGAAACCAGGAGATAACCCTCATCTTCGGCGAAGAACCAGTTGGAGCTCGTCGGCGCAGCACATTCCTCCAGCTCTTCGGTGGTCGTGAAGTAGAATGGTGATCCGAAACCAAATTCTTGTTCTTCGCAATAAGTGGCAATCTGGTACTCATAGGTTGTACCTGGATCCAATCCTTCCAGAAAGACTTCTGGCTCACCTTCATCAACAGGTACCTCTATCCAGGTACCACCATCAGACTCCCGGTAGCGGAAACCGTAACTCTCGGCGGCCGGCACATATTCCCAAAGAATAAATACCTCCTCCGAATTAAGTACAAATGCGGTGGTCACCACTGGACGAAAACACTCGTCACCAGGATCGTCGTCGTCATCATCATCGTCCTCTCCAGACTCGCCCTCCATATTCAGCTTGAGATTGAACTTCACTTCGGCCAAGCCATAGCAAGTCGGATGGCCATAATTACTAAGCGCTGTCAGCAGCACGTAGCGAGCAGAGTCGCCCGCAAAATCAAAGCCGGTAAAACCTCCGTAGGTGGCTAGTCCCGTACCTTGCTCAAACTGAACAGTATCCAGGGTTAGCCATTCTTCCCCATCAACGGAGTAATCGACAATGACCTCTTGAAACCCTTCGTCCAACTTCCCCGCCTCATTGGTATTCCAGATGTGAGTAGTGGTAAGGGTATAAATAGTTCCAAAATCGTATTGAATCCAGTGCCCTTCGCCGCGGTCCGGGTTGGGGCTCTCTGTTGTCACACAGGAGTGCCAGGTATCATTCCATATGCTGGCATCGGGGTCTGCACATTGCGCTGCAACCTCTGATGTAGCAAGAAGGCCGATAGCAAGCAGACAGATATAATATGCGTATTTCATATGTTCAAAATTTTTCTGCGACTGCGTCAGAATGCAGAATAATTTCTGCACATCTGGAACCGCTACGCTCTCACATGATTTTCTTTAATCATTCCCTAATGTGAATTTGTGATTAAACAAAATCATGATCGTTTCATCTTGTTAGCTTTAATAAGTGATTTAATCGGCACTACACTTGCATGAAGCCTATTGGTGGCGAACCACCGGGCGTGTAGAAATTGAGTAGGTTCGGGAATATGTTGGTCAGGTCGGAATTCGTCACGCCAAACCATTGGGCCAATTCCGCGAAGTATTCATCTGTAGAAGTCGTGGGCACGAGTACACCATTACCGACATCCAGAATGTTATCCAGTGCCAGTGAAGGATACTGGCCAAAGATCTGGCCACCATTTACACCACCGCCCATAACGATCGTATTACCGCCCCAAGCATGGTCGGTACCATTACCATTGGACGTAAGTGTGCGGGCAAAATCAGAGATCGTGAACGTAGTCACTTTATCCGCAAGCCCCAGCTCATCCATGGCAGTATTAAACTCACTCAGTGCCTTGCTCACTACCGCCAACATGGCGTTCTGATTGTTTAGTAGCTCATCGTGATGATCCCATCCACCGAAAGTGATAAAGAAGGTCTGGCGGCATACGTCTAGCGTGTCCCTAGCTGCTATGGTTTTTGCTACCATCCCCATACTCTGCGAGAGATAGGAAGGCGAGAATTGCGTATTCAGATTGACGCCACCAATAGCAGTACTGAACTGTTGGTGTGCATCCTGCGCATTCTTGACAACACCAGCATAGGTCTGCTTAAATACGTCGGTATACTGCTCCTCCATGAGGCTTCCCACTGCAGTAGTCCGGATCTGATCCAGTGCGCTCGTGCCATTGTAGCCATCGATACCAATACTGCCGGTACCCGTTGGTCGAATGGTATACTCTGCAGTCTGGTTACCGGATTGGAAGACATTTCGTCCCGACAGCGAAATACTCATCGAGATATTCTGATTGGCATTCATATCCTGGAGGATATCTGCCATACGCCCACCCCATCCATAGGCTGAGCGACTATTTGGTACGGAAGTTTGCCATTGCTGAATTTGATCCGCATGCGAAAACAAGCCTAAAGGCAAGGGAACGGATTCACTGAAGAACTCTGCCCGGGTCGTCGGCTGCACCAGCGTACCAACGTTGGAGACAAAAGCCAGACGCCCGTTGTTGAATAATTGCTGCACCTCCGGCATGGCAGGGTGTACGCCTAATTCCGGCTGCCCTCCCACTAATGGATTCAGTGCCAAAAGCGAATTTTGCGGCAAGGCTTGGTTGGAACGTGTAACAGCATAGGCATCATAAGCACTGCCCGTGCGCGGAACCAACATATTGAAGGAGTCGTTTCCTCCTGCGAGTAGTATACATACCATTGCCTTATAATCCCCTCCCCCCAGCGCAGCAGTGGATTTCGCAGTCCGCGCCGCAGCCGCATTGGCCATGCCAAGATTGAAGAGGGTGGAGAAAAATGTAGTCGTACCAATAGCTGCACAGCTGGCCGTCCCTAAGAACTTACGTCTACTGATATGTTTATGATCGTGCGACATAGTTGTTGTTTTTGATTATTTGAGGATGGCAAAATCAGGCGAAATAAGGACGAGGTAGATGGCCAGATTCAGGCGGTCCTCTTCATCGGTTATTCCCTGTAAAGCTGTGGTGATTGTTTCTTGAGTTGTCGGTGATAGTTGGCCCGCCGCCAAGAGAATATTGAGGCGTCCGACCAGTTCCACCGGATCCATTATGAGATCGGTTTCATCATCCAAATCCAGTGAAACCTCCAGGTTCAGTTGATTACCCTCCTCGGCAATATCATCGGAAATATCAATCATTGGAGTACCTCCAAACGTCCAGGCATTCACCATATTGATATAGCCAATAGCGGTAGAGGAGTTATGTATTTGAAATACAGGTGCCACCAGATCTTGCTCTGCTATAGGGCCATTAGGCTGAAATTCGGGTTGATAGAAGTTGAAGACACTCGGAGAATACATGGGAATTTGCCCAACATTGTCCCCCCAGGTGAACAGTGGCTCTAGAAATAGTCGGTCTTCATTCTCCGCATGGAAAGCCCGCAAGAAGTGCATGTAGCGCACGATGGGTTCGCGTAGTTTTCCGTGTGTCGGATTAGCCACAGCCGCACAATCTCTAGCTTCCGGATCTAGCAAAACGGCCTTGAGTACAGCACCTAGATTTCCGCGTTCACCCTGGCTATTATTAAAAGCGTTAGCCACTCGATTGACATAGGCCGGACTAGGATTGGCGGTCACGTAAAATTGAATGAGCGCCTTGGCCAGGAATGGTCCAACATTCGGATGTTGGTGTAGATTATCCATCGCCATTTCGAAATCCTCCAGGCCAGTCTGCCCAGCAGGGACCACCATGCCATTTAGCAAGTACTTCTCACCAGGCTCATGCCACTCATCGTACATGCGCATGGGGAAACGAACGGCGTCCTCCGTAATTTCTTCCTCAAAGTTGCCGAAGGATCCATTAGGGTCACCATTTCCAAAACCAGTGAATATTTTCGCGAATTCCCGGATATCGGCATTGTTGTAGGTAGCAATGAAATTACCGTCAGCATCCAATCGTCGAGTACCATTATTATTCAACTCATACAGACCAATCGAAAACAGCTGCATGACTTCACGAGCGTAGTTCTCATCCGGGTGAATGTTATTAGCAGGATCAGATTTTGGGTTATTCAGATGGCTGAGATAGAGGCCCATGGAAATGTTCTGGCTAACCCCTGCAAGTAGATTACGATAGTTGCCAAAGGCGTGTTGCCCAAGTAAATCGTAGTAGGCACTTGAAAGCAGGGTGTAATCCTCAAACAAGTCGCTGCCGAAGGCAGATACTACGAATATTTGACTCAAGACATAATTCATACGCTGCCGTAGGAGATCGGGCGAACGGAGTACCTGATTCAACCAAGAGGCGCGAAAGTTAAACATCCCGTAGAGCTCACTTTCACCCCCCATTCGCTCCTCCAAGTAGTAACCGATGGGGGTTGTTGGTGCGGCAGGTATGCCCATTTGTTCGTCTAGCCAGGCTTCATAGCCCATCGCTGCTACCATCTGGATGGTTTCATAATCATACCCTAAGGTGGCCTGCGCCAAAAAACGAGAGGCATCAGCCAATAAATCGGGATCGCTGATGGGGAAACCATCAATAGATTTCGTGCCAGCTTCACCGGCATTCTCCTGATGGCTCGTCGTGACGGTGATGCCAAAATCGTGGCCAGCACCTAGATAATCAGAATAGGTCTGGGCGTTGATCCAGGGTGCAACTCCCCAGATCAGTAACCCCAGCGGGATTAAAGACTTCATGTTTTTAGGCTTTGTTTGGGGATAAGACGAGGAAGGTAGATTTTACCCTACCCCTAAAACCTAAAAAAATGATATTGCAATCTTCATGAAGAAAAATGATCCTGCTAAGATGCAAGTGGAGCAGGTTCAGAAAAGCGTTTCCTCCAGTCTGTATCAAGAGTGATTCGGTAGTATTTTTTTTTGTAATCACCGGAGCAAGGTAACTTCTCCGGTCTCCAATCGAGCACGTCCGGCTTTATCTATCCACTCAATTACAAAAACATAAACACCTTGTTCTGCTAATTGTCCGCCGACCAGCCCATCCCAAGCATCGAGTCCACCTTCGGCACTAAATACCTGGGCGCCCCAACGATCAAAAACCGAGAATGAACTAATGTCAGCTACGGCCGTATTGAGTTCAGGTCGAAACCAATCATTAAGGCCGTCATTATTGGGAGAAAATGCATTTGGCACATAAAGGCCTGGGATCTCTACTTTGACGAGCAACTCACCTTCCCAGGTACAACCGTTTTCATCTTCCAAGAAGAGAAAATAGCGTGTAGTTTCACTAGGTGAAACAACGGGATTTAGACAGTCGCCACAACTTAGACCATCTGTAGGGCTCCACTCAATATTGGTCGACACGAAAGACGTGAGGATCGGCATTGAAGTGCTTTCACCTAGTTTGATGAGCAGTTCTGTTGGTAGCTCTACCAATAATTCATTATCTGCAAGAACCTCAAAATTGATAGGTGTGGCACAGCCAGTGGCGTCTTCGAGTAGATAATCATAGATACCGATACTGAGATCGCCGATTAGGTCTCCAATTGAGATTTCTTGCCCCGTATTTACTATTTGATAAGGTGGAAGCCCCCCACTAATATTGGTGAACGTTATGTTTCCAGCCCCATCTTGGCAGGCGGGATTGTCTACCAAGAATTCAACTTGTGGCGGTTCATCGGTAATCGTCGTGGTAGCCGAATTTGTACACCCATTGGCATCCGTAGCAGTGACGCTATAAGTTCCGGCAGTTGTTATAACCGTATTCCCTTGTGAACTCCCAGTATTCCAGTTTAAAGCATTGTAAAGCCCATCAAGACCAAGCACTACTTCCTCTCCATTACATAGACTGCCTTGTTGTGTAATTTGTAAAGAAGGAAGAGGGTTGACGACTAGATTTAAGGCTAGTACACTATCACAACCCGTACTGGCGGTAAGCGTGTCTAAATAAATCCCAGCTTGGTCTAAGGTCTCACCTGCAAAGGTGTATTGCTCACCCGCGCAAATATCAGCTTCTAGAGAAGTCAATAAGGGCGGGATAAAACTCACCTGGTACTGCTCAATTGAATCACAGCCATACTCCGTCTGGAACATCAATGTAAAACTAGTATCCTGAGTGAAGACTTGATTATAAAGGTCAATACTTTCGCCGGGGCAAAGCTCAAAAGCAGAGAATGAGAAGAAAGTATCAGCAAATGTGAGCTGTACATCAAGAAGAGAGTCACAACCCTCTGATGTCAATAGAAGTTCTTGAAAAGTAGTGTCTTGTGTGTAGGTTTGGCCGTTGACGGATACCACAGTTCCTTTGCAAGAAGTTTCCTCAATCTCTTGAAAAATTGGTTCTGCGTCAAATAGAGTATACATGGCAAAATCAGTACACCCATTGATGTCTTGTACTTCGACGTCATAGTCGCCTGAAGACAACATATTGACACTTACCTCGCTTTCGTTTGTACTCCATTCGTAGCTATAAGGGGTGGTTCCACCAGTAACATTCGCCGTAAGCATGCCGTTTGCATTACAGATGGAATCCTGGACAGCGATTATCGTAACTATCAAACTGTCTGGCTGCGCTAAGAACAAGGAATCTCCATAACTGCATCCCACTTCATCGAAGACTTGATAAATGTAAGTGTCACTTATTAGACCCACACGCAAAGGATTAGTTTCACCATCTTCCCAGTTGAGCTCATAATCAACAGTCCCCGAGATTTGCAATTCAATGCTCCCATCTGAATCGTCGTAACAACTTGGCTCAATTAGTTGCTCCGTAATGTTCAAAGTCCCTGCTACCACATCCAGAAATATGTAAGCTGACACCTGCCCGTGGAAGGGATGATGTGCGGTGACTTGAATTCTTCGTTGACCTTCTTCTGGATTCAATGCAATATTAGTGTAGGTCAAGTTGGCAAGCACTTCTAAAAGTGGTCCAGTCTTTGTAAACCCTGTACTTGCTAGTGTTAGTGAATCCGTGTCATTCCCAGTTAAGATAACTTCTGGATGAGTTATACTAGTGCTTAACCATTCTGCACTGCCGTCTAGCGGATTCTCAATAATAACCGTGATAGAATCAAATTCCAGGTTTGGGGAAAGGGTTATTTGACTATCTAATAATGCAATAGTCCCAGAACAAATAGAGTCATAGCGACTAATTTCCGTATCGTCAGAGACAGCTAAATCTAATTCATAGCCATCACAGGGAGGCAAAGTATTTTCTCCATCGTAAGCGGCGGAGATGGTTTTATAAGACATCTCACAATGTTCAATCAAGCTAGCATCACTAATGTCAAGTTCATACATTGTAGATCCCCGATCAGGAGCACGGTGGATGAGATAAGTTGTTCCAGTTGTACAAGTTTCGGGAATGGAAAACAAACCACCATAAATCAGCGTATCTGGAAGCGTTCCAATTTCACGGATGAAATAATTGTGATCATCGTCGACTTTTAACTGAATCAATTGGTGATTAACTGAGGGATAATAAAAGCTGCCTTCTCGGAAGGTCATCTGTCCAAGTGGTTGGAAGGTTGCCGGAAGGTCTTCAATGTAATTAGCATCTAGATTTGGGCCGTCAATGTAGGTCAATCCGCGCGCTCCGACCATGTAGACATCTCTATCATAATCTGCCGCAATACCCATCGGAATGGTTTCTGGTGCGTATGGGATACCTGTAACGAAGTTAGGTGCCCAAATTGGAAATTGGCTATGTCCTATCAAATCATCTGGCGCATTATCGAAATTCCCTCTTGAAAGGAAAAATGAGTTTGGCATACCTCCTGCAACCGTCATATCGGGAGGGTTCGCAGGATAGCCCGCATCCGGAATTTCGTTAGTAGTCGTACTAATACTACAAGTATTCAAATCAATAACGCGACGGTCAATATCGACATTGTCACTAATATGAGAGCGAGTAGTATCTATTATAAAGAAATCTTGTGCTTGTGCTGGATTAATACAAAGTACCAGTAGAGTAACAAACAGCGTAAATCTAGACCTCCTCATAAATACCAATTTATTGTAATTTTCGAGGGCGACTCAAATTGAATCGCCCTCTTAGTACTTTTATTGTAGTTGAATATACTGAAACCTAATTTCTCTGATGGAAATTATCGAATTAGGCTAATCTTAGTAGTTATCTCCTCACCATTAGCGGCACGTAGTTTTAGTAAGTAAATACCTGCCTTAACATTATCTGAAAAAGACATTTCGATAATGCTTTTGCCTCTAATCCCTTCAATCATGTGATTTGAGATCCGTTTGCCAAGCAGATTAGTTAGTTCTAGACTAAAAGAAATATCCTGCAAAAGGGCTACTTCAACAGAGAACTTCTGACTAGTTGGATTAGGAAAAACACGCATACCTATCTGGTCTCCTATTATCAGTTGTGAATCAATGCTGCCAACTTCACCATCCCGCAGAAGCGAACCTGGATCATCACCAGTAAAACCCATACAACCATTATCTTGGATAAATGTATTACAAACACATTCATCGCATAGTGGTAGTGGTGTTACCTCATCAGGTATATCTCCAACAATGATTGGGCATTCCCCTTCTAATAGCCCTTCGACACAAATGTCAATCTTATATGACATAGGGTCCTCCATGTGTCCGGGGCATCTTAAATCTACACATCGACACGCTGTTGATGCCGTTTGAAATGGTCCAGCGATTACCTCCCCTTCACGTTCCCCCTCACTGCAAATTAGAAAACCAATTAAGCACTCTCCTTGGCTACCACTTTCATATTCAATTTCTACCTCATCACAGCCAGCATACTCAAAACTCGCCAAAAATTCCTCAAGCCCACCACCACCATTCACAACTGGTGGCCCGTCATTACCATCATCGTTACAGCTTGGATCACTAGCAAAGACATAAGCAGTACCTAAACAATTTTCTGGTAGTACAAGATTGCTCGCAGTGAATTCTACCTCTCCAGGAGGAAACAAGCAGCCACAATTCGCTAATCCCCCGTCGTCAAAATGTATTGCTGTACTGTTTCCAAGTACAGTCCCAACAACTATTGAAACCTCATTAGTAGACCATGGAACCCAATGAGGCCAACCATTAGAGGACTCTCCTTCTAGCCTTAATTCACCTCCCATTTGGCACACATTCTGTGCATCGGGATTATTGTTAGCATCGGGATAATACTTCAGTGTTAAACCTGTTGTAGACTCATTACAATATCGGAAAGGTGGATTATTACCTGTTTGCTCAAAACCACATGTTAGGCAGGTTGAGCCATCAGTTATATACATGTCCTCTACACCAGAAAAGAGCGAACTTAATCCACTAACCGGAAAACAGCCATGTATTCTGTTGAACGTGGTAGCATTGTTGTTCGAAAATTCAGCACTTGCAATAAGTGTGCATCCAGTAGCCTGATGAATTAGCGTTACTGTAAATACTCTGGAAGTACCCCATCCAACATCATATGGGGTTACGACCGGATCTCCATTCTGCAGCATTATTGGCTCAATACGATCAGTGCCACTGAGTACTTGAGTGACATTCCAATATGTTCCGCCGCCGCCAGTACTTGGAGAGCCTAATCGGACCACTCCTTCATCGCCGGTTGACCAAACTAAAGACCATAACTCATTATCATAAATACCATTGCCATATGTATGGATTCCTTCAACAATCAAATGACTATCTCCAGATTCTTCGTCCATGCAATTATTGACAGAGTTAAGTGTCACATTTGTGTAACTGCCAAAACTAGGGTCGCAACTCTCAATTAATTCAAAGCAGAAGGAATCATAATTAAAACAAGCATCAGTAACTGTAACACAGTATTCTCCTGTCTCGATGAGTCCATATATATTCTGTTCATTGCTCGTAAATCCATTTGACCCTTCCCATTGATAAGTCATGGGCTCATTTTGATTGTCAACGGCCAAAACAATACTTCCTCCAGCTGGAGCTTGAGTAGTAGTAATTGCAGTTTCCTCTAAGTTTATTGACGGACCATTATATTGGCAAAAAGGCACTTCGAATGAAAAGCTATTAGAACAACCATAATCATCTGAAACCGTAACTGAATAACTACCACTTGATAGGTTTTCCAGTGGATTAGAGGAGTCTCCTGTACTCCAATCAAAGCTTAGATTGCCAATTTCCTCATTGAAGAAAAGTTCGATGAAACCATTCTGTAGAGGACCAATAGTAGGGTGATTACTCTCCCCAAGAATAAACTGGTTCTCCAACACGATTTCTCGTTCATCTACTTCATACTCTCGTACAAATTGACAACCTGTTGGCATACCCGTGATAGTAACTGTGTAAGTACCTCCAACTAAATTTTCGATTGTGCTGCCAGTAGCTCCATTATTCCATTCATAAGTAAAGCTACTATTACCAGCAGGATACGTTATTGCTAAATCAATAATTCCCGTTGATTCATCTAAACATGTAGGTTTGATTGTTGGAACTACTGATATTTTATCCAGGGCGGATATCTCGATTTGTATAAGGCTTTGAAATAAATTCCCACACCTATCAGTTACGGAAAGATCATAAGTATCAGGTGGCAGGTCACTAAAAGTATGCGTATTACCTGCTATCTCACTTGTATAACTACCATTAAGAACAGCTGTATAAGGTGCCCCTAGTCCACTTATTTCTAACTCAATCTCACCAGATGGCATTTCTGGACATGTTTCTATGGTCTGAATGACGGATATTGTTGGTTCTTCAACTGGGAACTGTTCTGCTGTTAAATTAATGATGAGAGCCTCCCCACACTGTTGTTGAATAGCAATCTCATAGTCACCAGCTAATATCGATTGAAATAAGAAGTAGTCATTTGATGATTGCACAAATGTAGTTCCGGTAGATAGGTGAGTAGCCACTGCAGTATAGTTCTCTCCTGGATAAGTACCATCAATAGAAAATGAAAGATATGGCTCACAAGGACTAGGAAACAGAGGAATTATTCCCTCAAACACCAATTCCAAATTTCCTAAATCTTCGACAATCACTACGTCTTGAATAATTGAACCGCAGTCATCAATTATAGTAAATGGATATGTACCGCCCGGTAAGTTATCTATACAGTTAGATTCAATACCATCATCCCAGCTGAATATATAAGGTGGAACCCCACCTTCAGGGTATACGCAAGCTGCGCCTATACCACCTCCATCGCATGTTGGTGTTATCGATGCGGAATATGTAAGATTTCCTTCCTCTCCTTCAAGGACAAAACAATTCACCTTTGGAAATCCATCTGTGACATCACAATTAGCTGCAGTTAATGTGACACAATACTCACCTGCGCTTAGGCCCTCAATGCAATTTCCAAAATTACCATTACCCCAATCCAATATGACCGGAGAACTACTTTCAAAATCAAAGCATATTCCTCCATCGTCAGTACCTGGACATGTCGGGTGATCTAGCGTACTATTCGCATTTGAGATTAGTGGTCGGTCGCAATAAGTGGCACAAAGCTCAACAGCACAGCCTGTTCTTAACTTTACTGTTGCACAGTATTCTCCATATGCCCCATCACTAATCGGAAAACAATAAGTGAATGGAGTAGGAGCTGGTCCCGTAGGAGTATCCCAATATATTCTTTCAATCAAATCAGTAGGAACTGAACCATCTGGTGATTGAATACAGAAGTATTCATCATCAACAGCCACTATTTCAAGAGGATAGCAATCTAATTCGATTCGGTGCGTAGGGTCAGGACCAATAGTGATCTCTCCCAAGCTGGGACTCCAGTCGCAAGTTGCCGGATCGATACCAGGAATTGTTACACATTGCGTCAAATCAGAACTACTGGTACGTAAATCGATAATTTCATTTCCTGCCAGATCAAATGCAGAGTAAGTCAACTGTAAATCAAGCAAACCATCAGAAATCATTGACTGGACAGTACCTCCTGAAATTATAAACCCATAAATATCACCTTCTGGTATGATATTGAATATCTCGCCACCAGAAGTACCTGTAACTGACGTATATCCTACTGTTCCGAACCCAATAGCCTCACTAAATAAAGCGTTTACTTGCAACTCAACATTACCCAAGGCCATTGCATCAAGTATTTCTGTGGATATATTTTGCGTCCCTCCCATAAATACTAGACAGCCTCCCGATGCAGGAACCCAATAGCCATCATAAATTATTTCCGATATTCCAGCCCCAGTGGCTCCGATAGAAACACGTTTCAAATAAGGATAAATATCTACGGCTTCTGTTGGACGCACTTGGTATGGAGAAGGCGTATATACACAACCATCACGCGTTGTAATGGTAACGGTATACTGATCTGGAGCTAACCCGGTCCGGTGTGTTTCACCGGTTACACCATCACTCCACACTATACTCTCAATAGGTGCTCCCGTAATTTGCAACTCAATAGAACCATCATTCGTTGTGTTGCAAGTGGCCGGTGTTACAGTAGCATTTACCATTGGCCTACCTCCAACTCGATAGGTTTCAAGCACACTACAACCATTCACATCAGTAACCGTCACAGAATAAAATCCTGCTGCTAGATTCTGTAAAATTGATTCATTGTCAGAATTAGGGTAAGACCATGTAATTTCGAAAGGCTCTTGTACCTCGGATAAGTCAAGCTTAATTCTACCATTATTTGGCGTACAAGCATGTTGTACATCTGCATCTACAGAGAAGGTAGGAATACCAGAATTATCTTCAATCTCGGCTTCGCCTGTAGCAGTACATCCGTGTTGGTCCGTTACGGTAAGACTATATAGTCCGAAAGGCACATTGTAAAGGTTTGGCGTGTAATACATGCCAGGTGGGTTTTGGTCATTTGTCCATTGATAGTCCAGTAAACCAGGAGCGCCACCAGTCACTGTTGTTAAGATATTACCACCTGCTCCGCCACAATCTGGTTGGACTTCGAATTCTAGGGATTCGATGCCTGGGCATGCTGGTAATTCACCACTAAGCCGTAAGACACAACCGTAGGCATTGGTAACTTCGACAATGTATTCCCCTGGGCTCGTTATGTCGCTTGGATTCTGTTCAGTAGAAGTATAATCGTCGGGGCCTACCCATTCAAAGGTAAAAGGCCCTGCTGTTCCAGTGGCGACGACGAAAAATGCCTGGGTAGCTTGATCTTCACAAACACAGTCGACTAGATTTGTGATTGAGATTTCAGCATGAATATGGAGGCAAAAAAAGAGTAATAAAGACAGAGTAAGAGAGCGCATGATTCTTTTTTTGGAGCGGTTAAAAAGACCTTGGGATTGCTGGTTCTATTCAAGGAGTACTTCCACGTTTTCGGGATCCTTGAAATTCAGAGATACTGTTATTGGGATAGGTTTGCCATCTAAACTCCCGATCAAACTTAGTTCCATCCCATCTTCGTTAATGCTAGTAATATCATCCTCAACCAGCGGGTATTCGATTTGATACCTGTACAATCGGTCTTGTAAATAATCCAGCTGATGTTCAAGGGGCCAGGATCGAAAAGGCATATCTTCATCACCCCACCGATACAAATCGGTTGAATGACTCAGGAAGATATCGGAGCCACTTATAAAGTAGACTTCACGGGTAGATGTATTTAAAGCCAAGAGATAGAAATCAAATTTTCCTGGATAGGATTCGATGATACTTTCTGGTCGTGTAGTTGTCTCATATGTCCATGCTGGATCTTTGAGAAAGTCTATTCTTGGAGGTTTTGGGAGGTAGGCGATTTCGTTATTTGTGTCTACTGTGGTATCCTTGTCGGGCCTGTGAATTCTCCTCCAATGAAGATTCGAGACGTCCCAATCCTCAAACTTAAGCGACTCGGAATAGATGTTCTCCGCCCTTCTCAAGACATCTATTTCTGACTTAAAAATGCGGTAGAATTCGACATCTTCTTGATAACGCTTATAGCCCGACACAGTCGATGCTGCAAAGGGAATTGGATAATAATAGTGATCTGCAGGTCTAGCGTAGTAACTTGAGGCATTTTTAGACCAAGATTTGGGATACTTAACAAAGCCCATAAATTCGTAGAATTCATCATAATTGGGCAAAAGTTCAGCTAACTCCTGATAGGTTCCCCTTGAAACAGATTGATTCTGTAGCAGTCTTGGAAGGTCTTTTATGGATGAAATTTGATAAGCAAATAGATTCCGCATCAGCGCATCAAGCACATATTTTTCTTTGTCAGAATCATTCTGAAATGCCAATACTTCAACCTGTTTTGGGAAAACATTTACGAATCTACGCGGCTCATTTGCTACTACTTCGACGGTATTAACCTTCTTGAGAGAAGTGTCTGGAGCATTTACATCTAGTACGTAACGATGAGTAATTCTTGCACCATCTAAAGCTTGTTTCTGAGCCAAAAAAAAGATGGAATCTAGAACCACCCGTTCTACACTTATATTATTGTGATTTTCGCTGTATAGTTTAGTCTTAAGAAAAGGTATATATGATTCTGGTTCGTCTCGATCTAAATCAAAAAATGCCTGAACTCCCACTTCAAAAAAGACTCCAGAAATCGGGATCACTTCGTGCGTTTCCTTTACATAACCAACAAGAATTCTATTGTTTGCAAACTGCTTAATCATTCCTGACTTGCAGGAATAACTTGCTTGGTCGAAATAGGAGGTCCATCGATAAAGCTCAATATTCTTTGCAGCCTCTCGTTCAAAAATTACTGCGAACAATTCTAGATCTGGTTTTACTGCTATATGTTCAACCTGTTCAATCTCATACTGAGGAGAATCTCTCGAAAAACCAAAACCAAAGAAGCTAATCATTGAACCAACATCTTCAATTACTCGCTCAGAATCATTCGGATCAAATGTGTGCTGATTTCCAACTCTGGGTAACATTGAGCTATAAGACAGACACTTATTTGCAAGACTTCGGACTAGATACTCTTTATGCTTAGCGCTGATTTGGGAAAGAGCAAACTGGCTGCCGATAAGGAAGAAGAAAAAGAACAGAATACTAGTTCGTAAACTCAACCGAGTATTGGAAAATGAAACATTTGATATTAACATATTCTTATTGATTGATAAACCGGAGTAATTCTTCCCAATCCTGAATCACACTCATACAAGATGTTTCATTATCCGGGTTAAATATTTCATGACCAGCCGTAGATCCACAATATTCACTACTATCCGGGTCTAATCTCTTAGGGAAACATGGATTATTTGAAGCAGGCCCATAAGCACTTTGACTGTACTCTTCTATTATTTTTGTCCATTTATAATCCTCCCTTTTATTGATGATTCCATGTTTAATGTGCCCCAATTCATGTGCAATAGTCTCTGTATATCTTTGTCGCCGAAACCAATTGAGGTCTTGATAGAAACTTGAACTTACGTCCAATGGCTCTTTTCCGCATGAATGATACCAGGTTTCCATCATTGGTGTATCATACGACACTACTCTACCAGTGATAAATCGGCTGCCACGATCAACCTTCAACTGCCCATACATGGCTGCGTCATTATGAGCACCTGCATTGAGGAAGATATGTGCCTCATTTGAAAACTCCAACAGGGCATCTACCTCTTCATTAGTTGGGCTATAAACCACCTCTCCATTACCCCAGCGACGGTCAAGCTCCTCTACAGCTGCTTCAATTTGAGGATCACCCTCTTCTAAGTTACACCATTGGATAATAAGGTTTCCTATTTCCTCATCAAGGCTCACCACTCTATCCACCACTTGTGGATAAGGTTCATCAACGTTCGAATCGCCATCATTTATCGCATCAATAATATCCCCTTTTTCTGCGGGCGATATTATTTTGACAAATTCGCCCTCCATTGGACATCCATTATCATCGGTAATAACACCTCGAACCCTGAGGCTCTTAGGTTCAGAGATATCATAAACTTGATGAGTTGAGTACCCCCAATAGATCCCTCCCGATATAACAGATTGTAACTCTTCTTGCAAATGGACTGTCACTGACAGCTCAGTATCATCAAATATGGTGGAATAAAGATCATAGTCTTCATGCTCCGCATCATAATCGCTAATCGTTACCTTGGCCAAATCTACATAGTCGAAGCTATTTACTGGAGGTAAGTCTGGATCACAACTAGGCTCGAAGACTGTGCTATTCTCATCATTGTGCCAGCCTGGAACAGTCGGTACATCTGTAGGTACAATTTTAACTCTTAAACCAATGCCTCCATTAATCGTCAACGTAATTCTCTCGTCATTATCACCATCAGGAGAAAACTCAGATAGGATAAGGTCATACTCCATTGTGTTCATGCTTCCATCCACATTTGGAGGATACCATGACGTTTGGTCAACGCCTTCCGTACCTAAATTCTCAACCGGTACAGTTGTTCCATCTTCATTGATTCTCAGTATTCCTAGATTAATTGCAGAAAACTCAGGAGCAAAAATTTCATCAGGCGCAACTTCTCCGTTGTAACTTATTGCATATTCCTGCACCGCAGGATCATAGAATCTGATAGTCATTGATGATATCTGCGGTATTAAATCCTCTGGAAGTGCTTGTTCTTCATAAGTCGTTCCATTGAAAACGTCTAGTATAATAGTGGAGGTCACTGTAATCTCATCGGGATATTCTTCCTCAACTGGCAAGCCTCCTTGTTCTTGCACACGTGACAATTTGTATTCGTTAGCATAATGATCAAGGGTACGGGTAGCATCTATGCCGGTGAACTCTACGACAGACTTGTACTTCGTGTAGCTATTGGTACTAGTTTCAAGATAATACCGCAATAATTGAGGATTGGTCGGGTCAGTTTCATTCATTAGGACACTATAAAATCTGAATTCTGAATTCTGAGCACGAATAATCTCATTAAGGCCTGTATGCATCGCTAAGCAAGAAGGTCCTGCCGCACAGACCCATTTAAATTCTACTCTGTCTCTTGCACTAAGTGTTCGGTAAAAAATATTCTCGCTATTGTAAATGAAATCATTGATAGCCTCATTTTCTATTTGGACCGGCTCGCCATTGGACCTCAATGAGGGATGACTGATGTAAAAAGAGTACACAGAACGGCTCGTATTCCAGACGCCAAAAATCAAATAATTGGTAAACACTTGCGGCTCTTCTTCTACCTCAGCCATACCGGTAACCATACATCCCGCCTCGTTCGTCACTGTTACCTCATAAGTGCCAGGAGCATCTACTTCAATCATTCTAGACTCTTCCCCGGTATTCCATTCATACATATAGAATTCTCCTGCATCGAGTAAAGTGGTCGACTCTCCGTTAGCCTCATCCACTTCAATAGCCGGAGATACTTCTAAAGCTACGCAAGAGTTTATGTTGATAGACTCCACGATCTCACAACCGTCAGAAGTCGTTACTGTAACTGAATACATCCCCACTTCATAGGCACGAATAAGCGATCCTGTTTCTCCTGTCGACCACTCATACGTATAGCTAGGGTCGTAGGTAGCAGTCAAGAAAGCAAATTCGTCACCACAATCCGATTTCACAGGTCGTGAATTAGGAGCGGTAAGCCCCATCATAGATTGCTCACAAATTTCCATTGTTGAGGCCGAAATCTCAATCGAAGGGCTGTGATAGACCTGTGCTCGATGGATTGCCACGGCCTCGCATCCTGTCGCATTATTCGTGATTGTGACGGAATAATTGGTAGTTACAGCGGGTTCAACAGTGATACTGTTGCCTGTCTCACCATTACTCCATTCATAACTATCTGCATCACCGCCAGTAGCTGCAGCCAATAGGGTCACAGGCTGCCCGTTGCAAATCGGCCAAGATGCTGAAGACGAAATACTAGCCTGGAATGGTATCACCGTCACAGTGACTTCATCCGTAGCTATTAATTCACCGTCGGGACTTGTCACAAAGACCGTGTAAGTAGTTGTCTCTGTAGGACAAACCTCAGCAATAAAACCATTTGAACCATAACGAGTTGAGAGCCCTTCTTCCGGTCTCCATGAAAGACAGATATCATCTTCCATCGCCTCTGGTTCACAACCTATCTCTATGCATTCACCCAGACAAATAGTCTTGTCCTCCCCTGCCCAAGGACAATTTAGAATTGGTGAAACAAGAACAGCCAATGTATCACCTGCGCTAGCTACAGGTGGAAATACAGCGCTTACACTTAATAATACAATGAAGAGAGAAAGTACATTACTTTTCATATTAAATCAGATAAGAGCAATAGTCCGTGGCGATTTTGAGAGGTATCAAT
>ENA-UENT01000324-UENT01000324.1-marine-metagenome-genome-assembly--contig:-NODE-324-length-33165-cov-7.604823_pt1 | contig 33165 bp, 25 predicted proteins | sample MGYA00237879_ERZ529330 | MGnify/ENA primary metagenome ERZ529330 (study PRJEB26372, sample SAMN05368345) | marine metagenome | biome: cultured habitat; feature: ocean water; material: water; isolation... | reverse complement strand
CTAAATTGACATTTAGCTCTTGATTTGCATTACAAATATGAAAGTTTTAGAGAACCCCCTGATAACAATTATCTAAAAAATGTGACATGGAAAAAACAAAAAACAACGGAGCATTTTGAGTAATCAGCGCTTTCAGGCTCTCAAAACCCTTAATTAAAAAGAGGTTTAAACTATTCCAACCTCCATATTTTCCTGACAATCGGTAACAAAAATACAAACCTTCCCGGTTGATTTAAAGTCCGTTTCTGCGAAAAAAAGCCCCAACTTTTTTCTCCTTATAAGTTGGATACATGAATCTGATTCCCATCAGACCTTATCCCATCACAGTTTACGTTTTAAAAAACGCCTTCCAGCCCCTGCAACGTATACACCCAAGCAAAAAATACAAGCAACCTAAAATAACAAGCCCACTACAACACCATAAAGTGCGGTAGTGGGCTCTGATTCGCCTCGAATCCACTCAGCTGATTAGACTGCCGAAGGTGCAGGCTCTTTTCCAAAGACTTTCAATACGCCTACTTTCAGGCGGTAGGCCAGATAGTACATTACCGGCACCACAATCAAAGTCAGGAAAGTAGCGAATACCAAACCATAGATGACAGTCCAGGCCATAGGGCCCCAAATGGCTGTATTATCCCCTCCAATAAATATTTGCGGGTCCAGGTCGGTGATCAGCGTGAAGAAGTTGAAGTTAAACCCAACCGCCAATGGAACAAGACCAAGAACTGTAGTGATAGCCGTCAGCAATACCGGCCGCAGACGGGTCGCACCGCCCTGAATAATCGCCTCCTTCATATCCTCTGATTCCAGGAATTGATTTTTCGAGTAGCCCAGCTCTTTCTGTTTGCGGTCTACCAGTATGTTCGTAAAATCGATCAAAACAATAGCATTATTCACGACAACACCGGCCAGAGAAATAATCCCTACCCCGGTGAAGATCACGGAGATATCGCGCCCACCGAAGGCATACCCCAGAAATACCCCAATCGTGCTGAAGAGCACTGAAAGGATAATAATAAAGGGCGAGGCAACAGAGTTAAACTGCGCTACGATAATCAGGAATATGGAGAATAGCGCTATCCCGAAAGCCGTGTAAAGGAAGTCCATATCTTCCGCCTGCTGCTGCTGCTCCCCGGTAAACTCGTAGGTAAACCCTTCCGGCAGATCGTAGGCCGCCATCCATCGGTCTATCTCAGGGATGATTTCATTAGGATAATATCCTTCGAGTACATTCGAGTAAATGGTAATCACCCGGTCCAGGTTTTTCCGCTTAATGGAGCTGTAAGTAGACGTAAACTTAATGTCTGCAACTGCAGAAATCGGCACCTGAGAAATCTGCCCCGTGGCCGGGCTGCGGAAGGTGATACGCTGATTGAGCAGGTCATCAATATCGTAGCGGTACTTTTCATCCAAACGGATAAAGATGGGATACTCATCCTCTCCTTCCTTAAACTTAGAGACTTCTTTACCGAAGACAGCCGTACGCACTGCATTTGCAATATCAAAGGTGGATACCCCGTAACGGCGGGCCGCTTCCCTGTCGACATTTATAATCAACTCGGGCTTGCCAATTTTTATATCGGCCTGCAACTCTTCAATACCTGGGATGTTTTTGGAGTTGATATAATTGATCACATCTTCAGAAAGAATAGCCAGCTGATCAATATCCTCTCCCTGGATTTCCAGGTTGATCGGTTTACCCGCGTTAGGGCCATCGGCATTTTTATCAACGGTGATTTTCACGCCGGGGATACCACGTACGGCTTCCCGGATATCCTCCATTGCATCAAAGGTAGACAGTTCGCCCCGGTCCTTAGACGGCACAAAGGAAACGGTCAGACGGGCTTTCTGCGGAGAAGCACCGGGCTCTGGTGGGCCATTGGGGTCTGCTGTATTCTCACCTATCTGAGTCAGTACAGCCTCAACAATGCCCTGATAGGGTTCAATTGCTTTGCTTACCCGCGCCTCGACTTCCTGTACCGATTCGTAGGTAGCATTGATATCTGTACCCAGCGGCATATCCACAAAAACATTGACATACAAGGGATCAGCGGAAGGGAAAAACTCAACCTTCGGCATATTCACCGCCAATAGCGCAAGGGCTGCAAACAACAGCACGAAGGTGCCTCCGAAGATTACCCCAGGCACACGCAGGGCGCCACGGATAAACTTGTCGTACGAGTTCTCCAATACCGGCAAAAAGTTATTCTGAAACTTAAATGCTGCCGGTCTTAGCAGGAACCAGTTGATCAGGGTTACAATGAGGGCAATGCCCAGTAAATTGCGCCCAGCATCAAACCCAGTGAAGTGAAAAACCACTGCCAGGACGAGCATTACGGCTGCCCCGATCAGCACATTTGTTTGTCTGCGCTTACGCACTGCGGGGTCATCCGCCCGCTCGTCCACTTTCATAAAACGGCTGGTAAAGACAGTATTGATCACCAATGCCACAATGAGTGAGGAAGTCAGCACAATAATCAAAGTGATGGGCAGGTACTTGAGGAATTCTCCCATAATACCAGGCCAGAACGCCAGTGGCAGGAAAGCCGCCAGCGTGGTCGCTGTAGAAGCGATAATTGGCATGGCTACCTCGCCCGCCCCATATTTGGCAGCGTCCCAGCCATTATAACCAATCTGCATGTATCGGTAGATATTCTCCACGACTACAATTGCATTGTCTACAAGAAGCCCTAATGCCAGTATGAGAGCAAAGAGTACCACAATATTCATGGTAACCCCGGTCAGCGACAGGAACAGTATCCCCATGAGCATAGACAACGGAATAGCAAGCCCGACAAACAAAGCATTGCGCAAACCTAAGAAGAACAACAGTACCACCACCACCAGGATCACCCCGGAGATGATACTGTTTTCAAGGTTGCTCACCTGATCACGGGTATTGACAGACTGATCATTGAACAGGCTGATTTTCAGGTCTTCCGGCAACTCTGCACGTGCATCATCCACAATGACCTTAATCTTATCAGAAGCATCGAGGAGGTTTTCGCCCTGCCGCTTGATGACATCCAGAGAAATGACCGGAAAGCCATCCGAACGGGCTATACTGGTGGGGTCTTTGTAGCCAAATGTCACATTAGCAATTTCCCGCAGGTATATCGGGCGCTGATTCTCACTCTTGACGATCATCTCCTCCAGCTCAGAAACGTCCTCAAACTCCCCCTTTACCCGAATGGCACGGCGGAAGTCGTCATTAAGCAATTCCCCTCCGGACATCGTAATGTTCTCTGAAGTGATTGCATTCTCAATATCCCGAAAAGTGACCTGCATAGACTCCATCTTCGGCAGGTCGATATCCACCTTAACCTCCCGCTCCCTGGCGCCCTTGAGCTCTACTTCCGAGATTTCGTCCAGGGTTTCAATCTCATCCTGCAGGAACTCGGCATAGCTGCGAAGTTCATCGTTGGTATAGTCACCGGATATATTTACCGTGACGATCGGAATTTCAGACAGGTTGATATCCAGGACGGTAGGCTCTTGGTCCAGATCATTGGGCAATTCGCTTTTGGCTTTATCCACAGCGTCCTTAACCTTACGGACGGCGTCATCCAAATCCATATCAGCAGAGAATTCCGCCGTAATCACCGAATAATCCTGGATAGAGGTGGATTTGATGTCCTTAATGCCGGTAATCGACTGCAGCTCTTTTTCGATAGGCCGGGTTACCAGGTTTTCAATATCCGCAGCAGAGTTGCCAAAGTAAGGCGTGTTGACATATACCGTTGGCCAGTCTACTTCCGGAAATTGCTCTTTGGGCATATTCTGGTAAGACTGAATCCCGAAAATCAGGATCATTAGCGTGAGGATGAACACACTTGTCCCATTATCTACGGCCAGTGAAGACAGGCTAAACTGCCGTAATTTATCTTTTTGCTTATTTTCTTCAGCCATGTGCGTGATTTTGTGCCAGTATTCAGCCATGCGGGCAGGCCGCCCAACTGAAGTACTGCTTTTAGTGAGTGCTTAACCTTCCTGCTTTACTTCAACGGGCTCATTATTAGCCAGGCCACGTGCTCCTTCCATTATCAGGGTTTCTCCACCCTTCAGGCCAGATTTAATAACAATCTGCCCATCGTAAGCATCGCCGGTTTTCACATATACCTTTCGGGCGAAGGCACCAGAATTGCTGTCTTCCAAAATATAGACATAGTCTTTTCCGCCTACTTCCTGCTGAACCATTTCCAGAGGGATAGTTACGACATCCTCTGCTTCCTTGTCCTTGATGAACATCGTTGCCAGTAAATTAGGCTTAATCAGCGGGCTGGATGCCGAAATCCGGGCTTCCACATCAAAGGTCCGGTTGGAAGGGTCGATAGTGCGGCCAATCATGGTGATAATGGCCATCTGCTCCTCGTCCAGAGCAGGGAAAGCCACCTTCACCTGTTCACCCTGTTTAACGGCGCGCAGGTAAGATTCGGGTACATCAGCAACGGCTTTCAGCCGGTTGGGGTTCAGCAACTGAACAATGGGCATACCCGGAGAAGCCAGCTCGCCGCTCTTTAGGTAAACTTCTTCCACTACCCCGCTTACAGGAGCGTACACCTTAGACTTAGTCATCTGGAATTCCAGCGTCTCCATACTTTTCTCCAGGCGCTCCTTGCTGTTTTTAGCTTCCAGGTACTGTATTTCAGAACCGATATTCTGGTCCCAGAGGCGCTTTTGTCGCTCGAAGACCGTACTTGCCAGCTCCAACGACTTTTCGAGCTCCGCCATTTGCTTATCCAGTTGTTCCAGGTCCAACTCAGCAATCAACTGCCCTTTGCGGACATTATCTCCTTCTTCCACGGTCAGGTTGAGAATGCGCCCGGCAACTTCACTTGTGACATTAATGTAGTCATCGGCAGCGACTGAAGCCTGGATTTCCACAAAGTGCTCAAAGTTCGTACGCTCCACTGGAGCGGTGGTGACCAGCTTTCTGTTTTTAGCCACCATAGTAGGGTCCTGAACGGCAATAGCTTTTTCAAGTTTTTCCACTTCCTGGGTAAGCTTGCTGAGTTCACTGCGCTTTTCCTTGAGCAGGGTGCGCTTTTCTTCCAGCGATTCCGGCAGTTCCCCTTCTTCATTGGCAGCAGGCTGACAACCTACGAGCATGGCCATCAAAAGTGCGACAATCGGGATGATGTATTTCATGATGTGATATTGGTGTTTTTGTGGATAAAATTTACTTGCCGAGCGCCATCTCCAGACGCGCTTTGGACTGCAGTACGTCATAGAGTGCCTGCATGTAGTTACTTTGTGTGGTGTAGAGGCTCTGTTCTGCCTGAGTTACTTCCAGGCTGGAGCCTACACCTTCACGGTATTTCACCTGAGCGGTTTCGTATATCCGCTCTGCCAGATCGAGGTTCTTTTGCTGGCTGCTCAGGCGGTTGGAAGCATTGCGGAAATTGGTCTGTGCATTCGCCACTTCCAGACTGATGCCCCGGATCAGGTCCTCCCGTTGGTTTCTCGCCTTCTCGAGGTCGAGGCGTGCCCGCTGAATTTTGGCTTTCTTGTTGAGCCCGTCAAAGATAGGCACGCTCATGTTTAGCCCTACATAGGCAGCAGGCGCCCAAAAGCCGGTTTCAAAGTCGTTGCCCTGATACTGTTGCTGCACGGCACCGAAAGCGTTCAGGCTTGGTAAATACCCCGCCTGATTAAGCTTAATGTTCAGCTCATTCATTCGGATAGCCTGATCAATTAGAGCTACTTCCGGCCTGGAACCCGGGCTGGCTTCTTCACTTAGCAACGCCTCTGCTTCAATCGTCATGGCATTGAGGTCATCAGAAATGACAAGGGGCTGGTCAATCGGGAAACCAATAGTGTATTTCAGGTTGGTCAGAGATACCTCTTTCTGGCGCACCAGGTTTTCGCGCTCGATGCGCAGGTTTGACAATGAAAGCTCCTGCCGGTCAATATCCAGTTGTTCCGCAAACCCGGCTTTATACAGCTCCCGGGTTTCAAAAAGCAGTTGCTCCAGATTTTTTATATTTTTTTCGAGGAGCCCGATGTTTTCCTGCACCAGAAGCACAGGCAGGTAAGCCTCAATGACAGCGTTCTCTACTTCGCGCTGTGTAGTAGCAAAATCACGCAGGGTATACTGACGGTAAGCACGTGCAGCTTTCAGCGCCACGAAGAAAGATCCGTCAAAAATCATGGCATTGACGTCAATACCGGCCGTGAAGTTATTGCGCAGGAAAAAGGCAATGCCCTCATCACCACCACCGCCACCATTACCGGAAAACGAATCGTCAACGGCCATCTGTGTTTGGTTTGACAATTGATCGTAAAGATCTACCGCCAGCACCTGGCCAAAAAGCCCGAAGATGTCAAAGCCCTCCGGCAATGGCTGCCGGGGCACTGCAAGGTAATGCTGGTAATTGAGAGAGCCATTGACTTGTGGCAAACCTGTGGAACGCCGTTCTACGATTTGCTGCTCTGCGTCCGCAATTGCAATCTGGGCATCCTTGATAGTAAGGCTGTTCTCCAGCGCATAGTCAATAGCATCATCTAATGACATTTGTACAGCCTGTTGCTGTGCCAGCAATGGCAGAGCCAGCAGCAACATCATAAAGGTCGAGTGAATCCTTATTTTCATTCTTTATGCTATGGTTTTGGATGTTTATTGTTCTTGTTCTTCTGCAGCCAGGTGTTTGGCCAATAGCTGCCGCCCCTTTTCGGAGGCAATACCGTGTATATGGTAGCGGATGTACTCCTGATGCAAAGTAGCCAGGTCGTATTTTCCACTTTCAAAAACGTCTTCATCAGCAACGAGTACAGATTTGCCCACATAAAGCCGGGCGATAATTTCCGGATTAAGCTCTGAGCGGTATATGCCTTGCCTGATACCCCGCTCAATATTGTCACTAATCACGCCGTATACATGCTGCTTCATCTGCGACTCCATTCTCTTCCAGATCGTACCATAGTATTTCCGCAGGTCGTAAACTGTAGTCGGTGACATCGACCGAAGCTTCTCCACTACGTACCGGCCAATCCTCAGCATCTCTTCCAGTGCATCTGAAGAGGTGGAACGGATTTCCTCAGTCATGCATTTCTCCTCGCTTATATGTGCATGAAATATCTGCTCTATCAGCTCCGCTTTATTGCTCACGTACTGATAAAGCGTTTTTTTGGAGATCCCCAGTTCGCGGGCAATATCATCCATCGTCACGCTTTTTATGCCGTAGCGCATGAACAAATCAAATGAAGCCTTAATAATGTCTTGTTTCAATTGCACGCTTGTTTTGTAGCCCGTGGCAAAATTACAAGCAAAAAACATAGGAAACCAGCAGGAGTTTAAAAGTTTCCTGAGTTTTTTAAAATTTATGCCCAGGCGCTTCTCTTATCCGACAAACAGCTGCTGCTCGCCGACGAAACCCAAAACACCCGCAAAAGTTCTAAAATATTCAAGCAGAAAACCCTAGATCAAAATATAATTTCGGGACAAACAGGGGCGCAAGATATGAATTCCCGCCTGTCAGCCTAAACCAAATCAACATTTAAACAGGCTAGGCTATTCTTGCCTGATGAACCGCTCCCAGTCTTCGGGGAGGTCCAGGTCAAATGCACCCTCAGGAAACGGCACAGAGAGCAGGGTATCGTGGTATTTGTGCAAGACAGATTTGGCCCCTTTTTGTCCATTAAGCGCCAAAAGGTCCGAAAAAAGCGTAGCACGAAAGACAGCAGGCACTCCTAATCCTCCATTGTAACAGGCAGCGATACCCGGTGCACTACTCTGCTGTAACTGGCTTAGCATATCCCGGAGTAAGCCCGAGGTAAGATAAGGTTGGTCTGTGAGCAAAAAGCCTGAATATTGAAGCTCCGGGAAAAGACTAATGGCGGCAGACAGGCCAGCATGAACCGAACTGCCCATCCCTGAAGCCCAATCGGGATTGTAAACTGTATGCACAAAATCAGGGAGCGCTCTTTCAACAGCCACCCGCCGGGCTCCGGTCACCACGACAACCGCTCCGAAGCCAGCCTCAAGCGCCAGACGGCTCACCCGTTCTACCAACGGCTGGCCATTGAGTTCCAGCAATTGCTTGGCTTTCCCCATACGGGAAGAAGCCCCGGCAGCGAGCACCACACCGACTGTTGCTGTTTCAGATGGCATCACGGTTCTGCAATTTGCTCTTTGTACAAGTCAAAAAAGAAAGGGACTGCATTTCCTACCGTTTGGTTAGGTGCGTTGGTGAGTATTACTATGCCTATATCCTCCTCTGGAAGGAAAGCAATTTCTGCACGGAAGCCATTGACGTAACCGCTATGGCCAACGATCCACTGATCATCAATTTCAAAAACACGCCAGCCCATTGCGTAATAGCCGGCTTGTAGCCCGGTCCAGTTGCGGTGCATAATACGGGCAGCCGGGATAGGGATTGCCGGGCAAAGCACGTCAGACAACACCCGTTCCGGCAGCACACCCGGGCGATGCCCACTAACGGCAACCAACCATTTTGCCATGTCAATAATACTAGCATTGACTCCCGCCGCCCCGGGCACTTCATAAAAGTTAGGCTCTACCGCCGCTGTCGCGTACCCTTCAGCCAGCCGCCGGTGGGGCATCGCTTTGTCCCTGTCCTCAACAAAAGCAGCATACCCCACAGAAGCCCTGTACATGCCTAACGGACTGAACAGCCATTCCTCCGCCAGTGCACCAAAGGTTTGCCCCGTGGATTCCCGGAGCATATCGGCCCCAAGGTTAAAGAGCACATTCTGATAATTGTGAAAGCTGCCGGGAGGGTGTACCGGCTTCACCAATGGGAGAAGGCTTAAAATATTGGAATAAGGCCGCCCCATATTCAACAAGTTGGAATAAGTATGCCTTGGCAGTCCGGTGGTGTGGGTTAGAAAGTGCTGCAACTCCAGTGTTTCCAGCCCTTCAACTGCATGGCCTGCCTGCCGGGGAGCATAAGCGCAAAAAGGTGAAGACCAGTCTATCAGCCCCGCGTCCACTAACTGCCCGGCGATCACGCCGGTTACTCCTTTTGACAGAGAGGCGATTCTGAACAGCGTGCCGGGCGTTACAGCATCGTCCGCTTCTGAGGATTTAACCCCGTAGGTCCCTATGGCTGCCACAACACCATCTTTAACGATGGCCCATGCAGCCCCGGGTACGCCTTCCTGTTCCAACTGCTGCCTCAGTGCCTTTTCATACCCGCTGAGGAAAGACCGGAATGGCTCATTCGTTACAGCAGCTCGTCTTTCAACTGAACGCACCACCATACTTCCGCCTTCAGCGACCATAATGTCCACCGACATGAACAGGCTGACTATACCTAACAGCACCCCAAAAACGGTAATCCGCTTTGATAACATATCCTCTTTTTTTCTTCCGCAACTGCAATTTTAAGCGTCCTAATCGAGAATCCCAAGAATCTAATGACCTAAGGCACAACATTGTTTAGCTTCAAAAAGGAGGCAGCTCCCCAAATGATTTTATCTGATTAAACAAATTCTCTTTTTGTTATTGTAACCTTTTTTGTAACTTTGACGTAAACTTAGCAGGCACACAAACGAAATTGACAGTACAAACTTAAAGTTTTATGATTCGTTTGATGTACCGGAAGCTATAATACATACCACATAATTGCCTAAGCTTAAAGCCAAAGGTAATCCCATCCACCGATTATAAATCCGCTTATCCACACTGGGATAAGCGTTTCAAAAAGTCTGCGAAATCCTTGATTTCGCTTAGGCAATTCGCATCTTCTACGTTAAGCAAACACTCAGGCTAAAAAGCCAGGAACAAAACCAAAAAAGAAAGCGGCAGGCAGGGACACCTGAATGTCAGCCTTTCGCCTGTTCAGGAGCTATAAAAGAGGCTAAGGGTTATGTTGGGCGTTTTACCAGACAATTCCAACTCTACCAATTAAAACTAAAGCCACAAACGAATACGTATCCGTTGATTCGGTTACTTAGCGTATTAGAAATAATTTGCCCCATGATTAGAGTATTATCCCTCATTAAACCAATGATCTTGCTGCTGTTCCTTACAGCGGCGGCAGAGGGGTATGCGCAATCTGAAGCACTACGCCCCCTGGATACCGGCAGGCATTCACTGGGTATTTTCACGGGTTCTACTGCTCTGATAGGTATTGACTACGCTCGCCCAATTGGCAGAAAGACCTGGCTGCGAAGCTGTTTTAGCTACATGGACTTTAATGTCAGAGACTGGGAAACAAACTTCAATCGTTACGAGCAATATGCCTCCATCAACCTTAACGTCAGGAATTCTTCTTTAAGCCTACTGGTTGATCATCTTATTGCTTCCAAACTCAATTTGCGGTTGGTGACTGGTCTGGGGCTATTTCTAATGAATGATTTTAGCGGCTCCATCAAACTAAGAGACCCTCTGAAAATCAACGACATTTATTTCGAGCCTGACGAATTGGGCTATGTATACGGAGGCTTGCGTTACAACCTTAGGTTCAACCCTTATTTTGGTATTGCGCTGGGGCGTCTGGTACACCCTGCCCGCCGCCTGACCGTAAGCCTTGATATGGGTACCTTTTATAAAGGCGCCCCTGAAGTTTTCATTAACGGGACAGCACTAATCCGCAACAACGAACACAATGCTGAAATCCTGACTAATAATATGTCTGGCTACCGCTGGTTTCCAGTCTTTAATTTACGTTTTGGCTATTCCATTGATCCTAAAGATAATCCTTAATTAATCATGAAAAGATTACATCTACAAAATTTGAGAATGTATACCTTATTTGCCATCATGGCATGGGTTGCCTTCTCTTGTACCAAGCCGGAAGATTTGCTTGAAGGGACGTTTGTCAATGTACAAACCGACCTGCTCATCAACCCAATCACCATTCAGGTGCTCAACTACGATGGCGCTGAAGTCCCTAAAGACATAAGCGTAACAGCTTATGGTGCTGACAAGGACCAGATTTTCACCGTACTGGGCGAGCGCGAACTCACTCTTAGCTACTCTGATGTGGATAAGAAAGCTGCATTCCTGTCGCTGGCTGTCCGCAGAATTGTTGAATTCGACGAAGAAGACCCGCTCGAATTTACGCTTAAGTTTGAGGCCGAAGGGTATATGCCTTTGTTCCGCACTTTCCGGCTGACCAATAATACGGACCGGAGAATGCACAACATTCGGATGTTACCGATCGGTGCAAACCTCGATGGGCTGAACCAGGAAACGGTATCCATTCAGCAGGGCAGCAACGGCACAACTGAACGGTATAGCGCCCGCACGCCTTCTGCCAACAACAATAAGCGGGTCAGCATTGAGGTTGCGCCCAACACCCGCATGATGGACAGCAACGGTAAGACCATTTCCGGTAATGTCGATGCATACGTTGTGAGTTATGATTACACGAACCGGATCACCAATAAAGTGGCGCCTGCCAGCTTGTTTGCCAATAACGCACGTGCTAAAAACGGCGAAAGCTTAGGCCAGCTTAACTTTGCCCCGGTTGCGGTCTACTCCATTGATATGTACGGCGCAGAAGGAGAAGTTAAGCAGTTTGACAAGCCGGTTAAAGTGCAGGTCGAAATACCTTCCGGTACACCTCACCCTGAAACCGGAGCACCTATTAAAGCAGGTGACGAACTGGAGGCCTGGAGCTTCAACGAAAGTATCGGTGACTGGCAGGAAGAAGGCCGGGCTTCCGTAATCAGTGAAAATGGTGGCAAGCTCATCGCTGAGTTTGAGCAGACCCACTTATCCACCTGGTTCTTTGGTGGCCGTTTCTACTGTAACCCACCAACCCGGTTCCTGATTGAAAACGTCAATCAGCCACAAAATGGTCCTCAAACATTTTACTACGTAGAAGTAATCAATACCATTAACGGCAACGTGGTAGGCACATTTAACAACACCCGCTTTTACGATGGTGAAGTCATCACCCTCATCGTGCCAGCAAACTTCCAGAATGCACCAGCAGTCGTGCAGTTTGAAATATACCAATTTGAAGGAGATGCTACACCATTGTACACTTCTCCCTTATTCGCTCCCTGTGGCGATCAGCTGACGATCAACCTGGATGATGTGCTAGCTCCTCCTGTGGGGTTAGGTACTACCTTCTTTGTAGATGTTGCAGGCACTTGCAGCTCCACGTTCAGTAACCTGGTTGTTCGGCCGACCTTACCTATTCAATTCCGTCCTTCCGGCAATACAGCTTGGAACCCACTAGGATGGCTGGATGAGGGTGAGGGCTCCACAATGGCGCTTGAAAAAGGAGAGTACTACGATTTCCGAATTTCCTACCGGACACTCGAACGCTGTGTGTTTAACCTTCAGGTGCCAACCGCAGACTCAACTGTAATCATCGAAAGTTCTGTATACAACTACGGTCCGGGAATGCCCTTTATGGAAACCATTGACGTGGACTACGTAGATACGGACAACGACGGCATAGAAGAAACTGTTTTCTTCAACTACACTAATATCAACGTACCTGATCAGGCGTGCCAGGAGTATATCGATTTCCTGAACGCTCCGATCAACTAAGTTTTTTCGACAGGTTTAAGTAGTATTATTCTTAGGTAACGCTCCGTTTTGGGGCGTTACTTTTTTATTTCATCACCTGCCTCCTTTCCCTTGAAATATTAGCACATAGGCCGTACAGTTTACAAACTATTTCCTCTCAATGGCCGTTTTAAAGTTTGTAAATCAGTAAATTGACAATGACTATGAGTGTGAGCGCCTAACGCCAGGGCCGCCTTATCAGAAAACTGTACAAATACCTACGCCTATGTCTTACCGATCCTATACACTCCGCTTTCTGCTTTTCCTGCTGTTTCTAACGGCAGGGGCTTCCACTCTGCTTGCCACCCACAACCGGGCTGGTGAAATCAGAGTAGAACTTGTGGATGGTGATTGCACAGGCCCAAACGGGCTGACGGTCCGCGCTACTGTGATCACTTACACCAAGGCTAGCAGTATTCCTGCCGACCGGGACACACTCACTATCTGCTGGGGAGATGGCACCTGCGAGCGGGTGGCACGTTCCAATGGCCCCGGCAGCCCACCGCAAGGAGTCATTTTGGAAAATGATACCAAGCGCAACTTTTACATCGCCACTCATACTTATCCGGCAAGGACAACCTACACCATCTCCATGACCGACCCCAACCGGAACGGGGGCATCCTGAATGTCAACTTTCCCAATTCCGATCAGGTCCGTTTTCACATACAAACAGAATACACCTTTCTCAATCCTCAGGTACAGGGCTGCAACAACTCCCCTATACTCCTGCAGCCCCCGATTGATATCGGCTGCGTAGGTCGGGTGTTTACTCATAACCCCAATGCCTTTGATCCTGAAGGAGATAGACTGACCTATGAATTCATCGACCCGATGCAGGATATTGATACTCCAGTTCCTAATTATGAGAAAGTCACAGCTATCAACGCGGGCCCCAATAATCAAATCACCATTGACTCCCTTACCGGACAAATAGTCTGGGATTCCCCACAACGCGCAGGCGAGTACAACATCGCCATTCTCATACGCGAATACCGCAATGGGCAGCAGATCGGCTCAATAGTCCGGGATATGCAGATACTCGTAGAAGAATGTGAGAATCTGCCTCCCGTCGTGGAAGTCCCATTTAACGAAGTCTGCGTCATCGCTGGCAATGTACTTGAGTTTGATGTCCAGGCTACAGCCCCTCTTTCCGAAAGTGATCAGTTGGTTCGCCTTACTGCACTCGGCGGACCCTTTGAAGTCTCTTCCGGACCGTCCACTTTTACACCAAATACCATCTCTTTTGAAGAAGACCCTGTTGTCAAGACTTTCCGATGGGATGTGCCATGTGATGCCATAAGAGCCCAATTCTATCAGGTCGTCTTCAAAGCTACAGATAATGGCTTCGGCGATACCACCGGGCTGGCTACCCTCAAAACCGTGCGCATAAAAGTGGTGGGGCCGCCCCCCGAGGATGTGCAGGCCGAGCCGCAGTCCAACGAGGTCAATGTCTCCTGGCAGATGCCCTACGCCTGCGAGGATACCGAAAACAACTACTTCCGCGGCTTCACCGTATGGAGGCGGGAAGGCAGCGCCAACTTTGTGCGCGACACCTGTACCCCCGGACTGGATGGCAGCGGGTATACCAAACTCTTCAACGCACCTACCATGGACATGGAAAATGACAGGTATGTCTATACCGATACTGATGTGGAGCGGGGCCGGACCTATTGCTACCGCATCCTGGCCGAGTTCGCACTTACCACTCCGACCGGCAGTACCACCTATAACCCGGTGGAAAGCCTCGCCTCGGATTCTATCTGTGTGCAGCTTAACCGGGATATCCCATTGATTACCAATGTGAGCGTGCTCACCACCGATACAGGTGGCGGAGAAATGGAGGTCTGTTGGTCTAAACCGGTAGCGGAGGATTTGGACACCTTGCTCAACCCAGGCCCGTACGTCTACGAAGTACTACGTGCTGAGGGCCAAAACCCTCCTGAGGATGCCTTCCAGCCGATCGGGATCACTTTCAGCAGCCCGACTTTTGCCGGGGCTAATGACACTTGCTTTGTGGATACTGGCCTAAATACCGCTGAGCAATCTTACAGCTATATCGTTGCTTTCTACGTCAATAATGAAAGCGAGCCGCTCGGCCTGACCAACCCTGCGTCTTCCGTATTCCTGAGCATTGAGCCAACGGACAACACCAACATCCTGTCCTGGTCGGAAAATGTGCCCTGGAACAACTTTGAATACACGATTTTCAGAGAAAATGACAGCGGGAGCTACGATTCCCTGACCACCGTAACAGAGCCCCCTTACCGGGACGAAGGCCTCATCAACGGCACCGAATACTGCTACTACGTCCGTTCGGCCGGCACCTATGGCATAGAGGGCATCCCAGGGCCACTGCTGAACAACTCCCAACGGAATTGCAGTATTCCCATCGATAATATCGCGCCCTGCCCTCCTACCCTCGAGGTGACAAATGGCTGTGATACCCAAACCGACTGTTCGGATGAAGAAGCCCTTGCCAATACGCTGGACTGGGTCAACCCGATGGATATTTGCGAGGAGACCGACGATGTGGTTGGCTACCGGATTTACTATGCACCATTCGAAGGCAGTGACTTTGAGTTTATCGCCTCCATAGACGATTCAAGGCTCACTGTTTACGACCATAAGCCGGAGATAGGCATTGCCGGCTGCTACGCCGTCACTGCGGTGGATACCTTCGCCAACGAAAGTGAATTCAGCAACATCATCTGCGTGGACAACTGTCCGTTCTACCAGTTGCCGAACGCCTTTACGCCCAACGGGGACGGCCAAAATGACATCTTCCGCCCTTACCCCTACTGCTTCATTGACCGCGTGGAATTCACCGTATTTAACCGCTGGGGGCAAGTCGTATTCACCACCAATGACCCTGACCTCAACTGGGACGGCACCAATCTGCAGGGGCAGGTACTGGAAGATGGCACTTACTTCTACAATTGCCGATACTTCGAGCAGCGGGTTACCGGCATTCAGCCCGGCCCTGAAATCCTTAAAGGCTACATTGAGCTGATTACGAACAACCGTTGACCATAAGATATAAGCTAAAAACAGAAGCCCCGGAACCGCCAATCAGGCAGTCCGGGGCTTTTTTTCAGCAGGCAAATTTGAATTAGCCGCCCAGCTGTCCGATTTCGTACTTGGCGCGTTCAACGTACTTACTGTCTGTGATCATCTTATAGGCTTCAATAGCGCCAGCTGTATCACCTTTAGACTTCAGGATTTCGGCCTTCTGCATCAGGTACTTATCTGCGCCATCAACTGCCAGCTCAATCGCTTTTTCGGCATGCATGAGCGCATCATCCTTGCTACCATCGCTTAGCAGTGCATCGCTAAGGTAGTAGTGGACATCTGCACTCTCGCCACCTTCGAGATAAGCAGCAGCCATATCCTTGACCAAAGCCCAGTCCTTGTCGCCCCAGGCCACAGCAACCATGTTCTCGGCTTTACTGATCATTTGCTCAGCCTTGTCCGCTTTGCCTGCCTTTTCGCAAGCCGCGCCAGCAGTTTGGTAAGCACCAACAGCCTTCGCCATCATCTCCATACCTTCAAGCGCCTGTGCCTTGCCAATATAATTAGCATAGAAGCCAGGGTTATAGTCTACGCCCTGCTGATAAGCTTCGAGCGCCTTTTCGTGGTCATCGGCTTTACGTGCACTATTGCCCACGTAGTAAGCTGCAATGGCCCCATTTTTCTTGGCCAGTTGCATGACCTTGATATCAGTCTCTGAGGAAGAATCTGCTGCCTCCAGCGCCTGGCCCATAAGCTCGAACGCTGCATCATACTCTTTCGCTTTGAGCTTGGCCAGGCCATCGTTGTAGAGGCTGGCAGCCGAAGCCGTTTGTTCTTCTTCCTGTGCGTTGAGCGTATTGGCAAACAGTCCAAAAATTGCAAAAACACCCGTTAAAATGATTGTTCTTTTCACGATAACAAACACGTTTTGTTAGTTTAAAAATATATACAATGGTATCGACTTCAACATTTATTTGCCCTTAAGACGCATAAATGCCGAATTTGTAACGTCGTATTCCGGTTCTGGGTTTAGGAACTGCGCCTCTAAGCCCATTTGCCCCCAATTATTATCGGCGCTCAAACCAAAAGGTAGCTACTACAGCAAAAATGCCGAAATAAAGCAGAGACAACACACTGCCCCACCAAAAAACCGGCACCTCCCGGGGCTGATACCACAGCAGCCCTGTCATAGAAACGATAAAAACCACCGTGGCTGTCAAATTGCCTGCCCGCCAGCGTTCTGTCCGGCTTGGGTAAGCAAACTTCACCGGTACAAACTGCAGCACGGCCAGCATTATTATAAACAAAAGGTTAATGGCACTTTCCCATTCAAATACGAAGAGCAGGTAAAAAGCCACCATATTCCACATCACCGGAAAGCCAATGAAGTAGTAATCCTCCGAAATCATACCTGATTTACCATAATAAATGGCCGAAGTGACCAAAATGAGAAATGCGGCCCACAAATCATACGGGGCAGCAATAATTCCCGCCTGATAGATGAGGAATGCCGGGATAATGGCGTACCCGGCAAAGTCGATGACAAAATCTATGCTCTTGCCACTCATTTCCGGCAACACTTCCGTGACTTTGAAGTACCGGGCCAGCGTACCATCCACTCCATCAATGACCTGAGCAGCCAGTAGCCACCACATAGCGTTAGTGTAGTTGTGCTGCGTGCCCTCCACCATTGCCATGAACACAGTGATAATGCCACTTGCGGTAAAGAGGTGGACGGCCCAAGCCTGAGCCCGCTGACCAGTGGTGTACGGTTTCCCCATAGATTGATCTTGCTGTAGCGCTAAAATATGAGTAATTTTCGGCATTTCAGAATAACCAGTCTATGCCCTTACAAACCTGGCGTTTACTCCGCCCCCCATTCCTGCTGTTACTACTCCTGGGACTGGGTGGAGCCTACCTGCACTTTTTTACCGATCAGCCGCTGAGCTGGCCCGCCTACCTTGCAATGATGCTTTTTTATGCACTCATCTTTGGCATAGGTGCCTATGCTGCCAGCCTGAGGCAAAACAACGATAGTGAAAGCCTGATGCTCGCTGGCCGTCAGTTGCCACTTTTCCTGGCTATTTTCACTATGAGTGCCACCTGGGTTGGCGGCGGCTACATCAACGGTACTGCTGAGTATACATCAAGTGCAGGGCTCGTATGGGTGCAGGCGCCATGGGGTTATGCGCTAAGCCTGGTTATAGGTGGCCTCTTTTTTGCCCGCCGGATGCGGTCCTACCGTTTTCACACCTTACTGGACCCGCTGGAACAGCGGTTTGGCAAGCGTACCACAGCCCTGCTGTTTTTGCCTGCCTTATCCGGAGAGCTTTTTTGGACTGCTGCTATTCTGACCGCGTTGGGTACGACCTTCGGGGCCATTGCAGGGCTGGACACCCCTACAGCTATTATGGTTTCGGCAGTAATTACCATCGCTTATACTGCCCTTGGGGGGCTGTGGGCTGTTGCGCTAACCGATGTGGTACAGCTGCTTCTCCTCTTCGGTGGTTTATGGCTGGTCACGCCCTATGCGCTGGCCCAAACTGGCGGCTGGACAACCGCATGGGCCAATTATCAGCAAGCTTACGGTGCGGCTGCAAGCCTGCTGCCTAGTCGGGAAGCACTTGGTGTTTATTACTGGAATTGGTGGGATTACGCGTTGCTGCTCATTTTTGGCGGAATACCCTGGCAGGTATACTTTCAAAGGGTCCTCTCTTCTAAAGATGCAGATACTGCTGTCCGGTTGTCCCTGATTGCGGGAGTGGTTTGCCTCCTGGCTGCAGTGCCGGCTGTAATGATTGGTATTGCTGCCCATGCCGCCGACTGGACGGCACTGGGTTTACCCTCCCCTCCGGACGCTGCCTCTACTTTACCGTGGGTAGTCCGTTATCTTACACCATCGTGGGTAGGCATTATTGGGCTGGGTGCCATCGCAGCGGCCGTCATGTCCTCGGCTGATTCGTCCATTCTTTCGGCGTCCTCTATGGCAAGTTGGAATATTTTCCGGCCTTTGCTTCAGCCCAAAGCCTCCCCGGGCAGACTGGGCAAGGTCGTGCAGCGCATGATTTGGATCATTGGCATAGCAGCTACCCTGATTGCTTTGAATATTCAGAGTGTCTATGAGTTGTGGTTCCTATGCAGTGACTTTGTGTACTGCCTGCTGTTTCCGGCCCTGGTGTGCGCATTATTCGACCCCAAAGCCAATTCAACCGGGGCTATTGCCGGATTATTGGTTGCAGCTTTTCTGAGATTTGGAGGTGGAGATGCCACCCTTGGTATACCTTTACTGCTCCCTTATCCAATGGTTGAAGATGGGGTGTCGCTATTTCCTTTCCGAACTACGGCGATGTTATCAGGGTTACTGGCCATCGTAATTGTTTCAAGGCTAACTCTGCGGTGGAACCCTCCGCAGCAATTGAAAAAGATCGACTGATACGGGTCTACCAAACCGGACGGTGCTCCCCGAATTCAGGCTGCACTTTATCCTTTTCAGACAGGATTACCTCGTTGAGGTCAAACTCCCAGTCAATACCCAGTTCGGCATCATTAAAAAGGATACCACCTTCGTGCGCTTTAGAGTAGAAATTATCGCATTTATAGAAGAATTCAGCCGTAGGGCTGAGTACAAGATAGCCATGTGCGAAGCCACGAGGTACGAAAAGCTGCCTTTTGTTTTCAGCACTTAGCCGAAGGCTGAACCACTTGCCATAGGTGGCTGACCCGGGGCGGATATCCACCACCATGTCCAGGACTTCCCCTTCGAGTACACGGACCAGTTTGGCCTGAGCCATATCACCGACCTGATAGTGCAAACCCCGCAGTACACCTCGGGTAGAGCGTGCCTGATTGTCCTGCACGAAGGGCACAGTAATACCTGCTTCCTCGAACCTTTGCTGGTTAAAAGCTTCGTAAAAATAACCCCGGTCATCTTTCCAAACCTGAGGCTCAAATATTTTCAACCCCTCGATGGGCGTATCCAGAAATGGCATATTAGTTTGACTTTACGCCTGCAATATAGCTGCTGACTGCGGGTTTTCCCAAAGCACAGCGGTAAATCACTATTTTTTACGGAAAAACACACCAATAGGCACGCCGGAGAAATTAAACTGCTTGCGAAGCTGATTCTCCAGATAGTGCCGGTAGTTATCTTTCACATGTTTAGGGTTGTTGCAGAAAAAGGCAAATGCCGGATAGTAGGTAGGCAACTGAGTGACGTACTTGATTTTGACAAAACGCCCACGGTGAGAAGGTGGCGGATAGCGCTCAATGGCCTCCAGCATAACTTCATTGAGTGTGGAGGTTTTGATTTTCCGGCTACGGTTTTCATAAACCTCCAGCCCCGCCTCCACAGCCTGGAAAATCCGCTGCTTATCCGAAACAGAAATAAAAAGAACAGGCACATCGGAAAATGGCGCGATCCGGCTGCGTAGCTCTTTCTCATAGTCGCGGGCAGTATTGGTTTCCTTTTCTACCAGGTCCCACTTATTCACCAGGATGACAATACCTTTATTGCGGCGCTGTGCCAGGCGGAAAATACTCATATCCTGCGTCTCCATACCCGTTTGTGCATCGATCATCAGCAGGCACACATCGGCCTCCTCAATGGCTTTAATGGCGCGCATGACAGAATAAAACTCAAGGTCTTCGTGTACCCTTGACTTTTTACGTATTCCTGCTGTATCAATAAGCAGAAACTCCTTATCAAATTTGGAGTATTTGGAATGGATAGAGTCACGGGTGGTCCCCGCAATATCAGTAACGATATTACGATCTTCCCCCAATAACGCATTAGTCAGAGAAGACTTCCCGACATTAGGCTGGCCCACGATGGCAAAGCGCGGCAGCTGACTTGGCTCCTCTTCCTTTTCTTCAATATGCTCCACTACCGAATCCAGCAGGTCACCAGAGCCGCTACCCGTAAGCGAGGACAGGAAGTAGGTATTCTCGAAGCCCAGGCTCCAGAATTCATTTGCTTCCATCATGCGGTTGTGGTTGTCTACCTTATTCACAGCGAGATAGACTGGCTTGTCGGTACGGCGAAGCATACTCGCTACCTCTTCGTCGAGGTCTGTAATGCCCGTGGTCACATCAACCATGAAGATAATCACCTTCGCTTCCTCGATAGCGATCTGTACCTGAGAGCGGATAGCTGCCTCAAAAATATCTTCAGAATGCTTTACGAAACCGCCGGTATCGACCACCGTGAAGGTTTTCCCATTCCAGTAGCTGGTGCCGTATTGCCGATCGCGCGTGACGCCACTGATATCATCAATAATGGCCTGCCGCTCTCCGATCAACCGGTTGTATAGCGTCGATTTACCTACGTTGGGCCGGCCGACAACCGCTACAATATTATTACTCATTGCTTTGTATTCAAATTTTTACAGCCCACAAAGATACGGGTTAATCTGAGAACTTGGTGGACTGGCTCGCATATCTGCACAGAAGTTGGCCTTCCGGCACGCTCCAAATGTTAAAATTCAACTTTTTTCCCTGACCGGTTATGGAATTTGACGATTTGCGCGACATATAAGTAGAAAACAACCCTAAAAAAACCATGTACACCCTAACAATTGTGAAGGCAATCAGTATTGCCTTGCTTTCGGCATGCCCTATGGCGCAGCCCGGATTAAGCGCAACGTCTACCGACTTATTTGGCACACACCAGCTCAATACAGCGTACGGGCTGATGAACATTCAGGTTGGTTTAGCCCTTGAGCAACAGGCTTCAGCACTGGCCATTGGGCCCCAAACGATCTTCGTTAAGAATGCGCCCCTGATCAGGGTCCTTGAGCTGATGGACCTGCCGCTCGCGCCCTGCCCACTCACCGCCTACGACTTTGGGCCTTTACCGTCAACAGATGATTTTCCTGAACAGGAGGGCATCGCTGCACAGACGCTGCTGGCAGAGCGTATCCATTTTAAAATCTCGTGCAGTGATTGCCAGTTGGAAAACTTACAGGAAGTAGCTTTTGAGTTTTTACAATCAAAACTGCCGGAAGGCTCTGAAAGACAAGACCACCCGCAGCTACTCAGTCAAGCCGGGGCAGATCAGGCCAACCGCTGAACCTGAGTGGAATCCTGTAGCTTCAGGCTTTCATCCATACTCAGCAAGTTGAGCCCGGGTGCTTTTCCCGGCTCGATGCTGCCCAGTTCTGCTTCGTACCCCAATGCTTCTGCACCGTTGAGCGTTGCCCACTGCAGCAGGGTCTCGAAGGGCACATAGGATTGATATTTAGCAATGGTCTTCATTTCCTCCAGGACCGATAGCTGCCAGTTAGAGGTTAGGCTATCCGTACCAATAGTCATGCGCGCACCGTTGTCCAGGAAGGCTTTGTAGTTAGGCAGGCGGTTCTCGATGTAAAGATTGGCATTGGCGCAAGTGGCCCAGTAGACCCTATCGCTCCAGGCTTGTGCAGCCTGAATATCCTCTGCCGTAGTCATGGTATTATGTACAAAAAGGGTACGGCAAGCGGGGTTCATATGCTGCATCGCGTAGTAGATGGATGGCTGACCGGTAGGCTTCAACTGCTCGACTGAAAAGCCAAAGGCATTGTAAAAATCCACGAAACCGCCTTTTTTAGAGAGGAAAAACCGGTTCTCGTGCACCGTTTCCTGATTGTGTATGCTAACAGTGCTGTCTGTATCCGGGCTATTAAGGGCATTGATTTTTCCGAAAAGCGTCGGAGAGACGGTATAGGGCGCATGAGGCACGGCCGATTTCTTGTTGCCATTGCCCGATGCCTGGCTGTCGTAGACTTCTTTATAGTTATCAAAAGTTTGCCCGGCCATGGCATCCTGCAGGAAGTCGAACATCTCAACGAAAGTATAATACCGGATCGGGCTTTCAGCTTTGCGGGCTGCAGTATCAGTCTTATTGGAGATATCGCCTACAGCAACTATGCCTTCCTCTTGCATTTCCTTATCGGCCCGGTCGATAGCGTCGAGTATCTCCTCCATGGGAATATCCCGGAACTTGACCACCTGCTGCAGAAAAGGCAACAAACCCGTCCCTGTATCCACGCGGCCTTTCATATGGGAAAGTTCCAGATGGCAGTGGGTATTAACGAAGCCCGGCACAATAACGCCACGGTGCACCTCAAGCGTGACCGGGTCATGTGCTTCGCGGGCATCAACAGACTGAACGATACCTTGGTCGTCAAGGACCACAACCCCTTGTTTGACAGGAGTTCCCACCACAGGGAAAATATAATCCGCAGTTAGCTTTCGCATTGCATTACTTTTTTCAATCTATTATCCTTTTACTTCTGCACCGACCTGTTTTCCGATCCGCTTGACCAGCAGACCATTTTTCATTCGGGGCTCGAACCAGGTTGACTTGGGTGGCAGTACCTGTCCTATATCCGCCACCTTAATCACTTCTTCCATTTGTACCGGATACAGGCAGAAAGCCACACTGTCGGGCTCTTTTTCAGCTTGTTTAATCACGCCTTGTATTCCTTTAGGCCCCTCAATGTATTTAACCCGTTGGTCGTTACGCACATCCTCAATACCCAGTAGCTTGCTCATCACTTTATGATTCAGCAGCATGGCATCAAGCACTACCGGCTGGCTCGCGTACTCCAGCATAATCCGCTCTTTCCAACGCAACCGGTACCATTCTCCGCGCAGGCACATCGTCAGTTCAAATTTACAGCTGGGCTTGGCAGCCTGTACAAGTGGCTCAATTTCAAAAACCTGGGATAACCGTGCTATAAATTGCGCAGGGGAGTGCCCGTTAAGGCTGTTGACTACCCGGTTGAAATCCTGTATCTGAATATCATGAATGGGAAAGAATGCCGCAAAAAGGCTGGCGTAGTCTTCTTTGTCGCCCCCCGTCTGATCAAACAGCCTTAACGCTGTGGAAGTGCGATGGTGCCCATCAGCGATATAGGTAACCGGGACGTGATCCCGAAAGAGGCCCTGTAAGCTGGATAACTGATCGGGAGCTGAAACACGCCATATTTTGTGGTGCTCTTTATCCCTGCTGAGCTTGAACTGCATAAGCGGTACGTGGTCCTGCTTGTATTGCTCCAGCCAGTTCCTGATGAGGGGTACCGGGTGATGAGCCAGTAATACCGGCTTCACTGCCGCTTTTCGGCGCAGTAGCAACTGTAGCTGCTTTTCTTCCTTTTCGGCCAGGGTCTCCTCATGCTTTCGGACCCGGTCATTCAGGTAGTCTGCCATGTGCACTCCCGAGATTACACCAGTGAAGCTTCTGCCCCCCTTGGTAATCTGGTATACAAACATAGAAGGCTCTTCAATTTCGTGAAAGAAGCCCTCCTCGAAGTATTTATCATACTCCTGCTTTACAGTCCCAAAGAATTGTTCGGGAGTCTGTATTTTTTCAAGTTTAGGGAAAGTTGCCCTGAATGGTAGCAGCTGCATAAATGGTTTTATATGGCTGTAATTCGGGCGGGAAATTACAAAAAAAAGAAAGTGTAGCAGCATTACGCCGCTACACTCCTAAAAAACTAAACCCCAGTTATAATTCTTGTCAGCGAATTTACGCTGTTTTAATCATGTTTCGCCTTAGTAACGCCTGGAATTTTCGGATTGTTGCCTGCCAAATGTTAAATTTTTTTGGCTAAATCCCAATCCCGGCGCCGAGGAATAGAAAAACGACAATCCAAAAAATCTTATTGCGCCGCAAAGAAAAAAAATTCTCTTCAATGATCCAACGTCTTTGCATACATCGTATGTCATTACTGTAACATTTAAAGATTTCACCCGATTAATCTGCAAAAAAGAGTACCTATGAACACCTTAGCTCTGAAAACAGAACTCACCCACCTGACAATGAACCGCGGCGCTTTCGGTCAAACTCCGGAAGAAGTGCTCAACCGGCTCCGGCAGTCCATTAACGGCAGCCCGATCCCTTTGGGCTCCTTTCTTGGAATGAGGTGCACCGGTGTGCGCAGTATTGGCAAGGATATACGAACCGCCCAGTACGTCCTGCTCTATGAAGGTCAGGCCCTGCTTATAAAGCTGACCAATTTTCTGCCGCGCAACCGCTGGGAAATTAGCACCTGCTCTTTTATGTAGCCTTTTCCGGGAACTCTGCTTTTGCTTTAGCCATTAATAAACGGTGAAAGAAATATTATCTTCGCCGACAAAGCCGACTAAGCATGAGCAAGAGATATATCGTTACTTCCGCATTACCTTACGCCAACGGTGCGCTACACCTTGGTCACCTCGCGGGCGCATACCTTCCCGCTGACATTTATGTCCGCTACCTTCGCCTGCTTGGCAGAGATGTAGTCTGGGTGTGTGGCTCCGACGAGCACGGTGCTGCCATCACCATCCGGGCCAAAAAAGAGGGCATCTCCCCTCAGGCTATTATCGACAAATACCACGGGCTCAACAAACAGACCTTTGAGCAACTCGGTATTTCCTTTGACATCTATCACCGAACAAGCGCTCCCATACACCACGAGACCGCCCAGGACTTTTTTACCACCCTTTATAATAAAGGCGGAGAATTTGAAGAGCGAGAGCAGGAACAATACTACGATGAGGACTACGATCAGTTCCTGGCTGACCGGTATATCACAGGTACCTGCCCCAAGTGCGGCCACGGCGCTGCCTTCGGTGACCAATGCGAAAACTGCGGGTCCGACCTCTCCCCTACCGAGCTCATCGCACCCAAATCCACCCTTAGCGGAAAAGCACCCACTCTGCGCAAAACCACCCACTGGTACTTCAAACTCGACAAACACGAAGACTGGCTTCGGGAATGGATCGATAAAGGCGTACTGGATGGCAAAACGCACCACGATCCCAAGGCCTGGAAACGACATGTAGTTGGGCAATGCCTGAGCTGGCTGGATGGCGGGCTGCAGCCCCGGGCTATCACCCGCGACCTTGACTGGGGCATACCTGTACCGGTAGAAAATGCAGAAGGCAAAGTACTCTACGTTTGGTTTGATGCCCCCATCGGCTATATCTCAGCTACCCGCGAATGGGCCAAACAAAATGGTAAGAACTGGGAAGACTACTGGAAAAGCGAAGACAGCGAGCTGATCCACTTCATCGGCAAGGACAATATTGTGTTCCACTGCATCGTCTTCCCGGCCATGCTCAAAGCCTATGGAGACTATAACCTTCCGGTCAATGTGCCGGCCAATCAGTTCCTCAACTTCGAAGGTGAGAAATTTTCCAAATCCCGTGGCTGGGGGCTCGAACAGCACCAATACCTGGAAGAGTTTAAAGACTTCCCTAATAAGGAGGATGCTCTGCGCTACGCCCTGACCCGCAATATGCCGGAAAACCGGGACGCCGACTTCAAATGGGACGAGTTTGTGGATTTTCACGATAAAGAACTGGCAGACAACCTTGGCAACTTTGTTAACCGGGTGATTGTATTGTCCAATAAGTATTTTGAAGGAACTGTCCCTACTCCAAACACCGATACCCAGGCAATCCTGGCCCCTGCCCTTGAGATTGTGGACCGTATCGTACAGGGTCTGGACCGCTTCAGCTTCCGCACGGCAGCTCAGGGCGTCATGGAACTATCCGCCTGGGGCAATGCTTACCTGCAAGATGCAGCACCATGGGCCCTCTACAAGGCAAACCCGGAAGACCCGGCCATACGGGATATCATGTTTACAGGCCTGCAGGTCGTTGCCCTGCTCAGCCTGCTAACCGCCCCCTTCATTCCGTTTACCAGCCCGAAACTGCGCAGGCTGGCGGGTTTACCGGAATTGGAAAACGGCGACCTCCAAAAAGCGCTGGAGCAACTGGCCAATAAAGAGCCTCTGCTCCCGGCGGGCCACAAGATTGGACAACCGGAGCTGCTTTTTGCCAAAATCCACGACCGCAAAGACGACAGCCGCCTGCAAATCGTGAACCGGCAAAAGGAAAAACTGGAAGCTATTGAAACAGCGGCTCAGGCGCAGGAACGCGAGCCGGTCAAACCCAATATCGAGTTTGATGACTTCACTAAGCTGGACTTACGTACAGGAACGATTGTAGCAGCCGAGAAAATGCCAAAAGCGAACAAGCTCCTGAAGCTTACCGTTGATATTGGTAGTGAAAAGCGGACCGTCGTTTCCGGTATCGCCAAGTTTTTCAAACCTGAGGATCTGCCCGGGCAAACCGTAGTATTAGTGGCTAATCTCGCCCCTCGCAAACTACGGGGTGTGGAATCTCAGGGCATGGTCCTGATGGCCGAAAACCAGGAAGGTGAACTTGCCTTTATTCAGCCACAGGATGGTTTCGGAAACGGTTGGATTGTCCGCTAATTTTCGGACCCAGATTGGGCAGGCTCCTCCAGGCCTGCCCAATCCTAAACCATTTGGAGCTACATGACTGACCATTATGAGTTGATCCTGGCCGGTAAAAATATCGTACTCAACGCTGAAGGGTTTCTCGACCACGTGCGCATAGACGCCGAACCTGCCGAAAAAACGATGCCCCTCAAAGAAGGGTTTCTGAAATTATCGAAGTCGCCAACACCTCATTTCCTCCTCGCTACCGTACATAACGGACAACCTATGCTGATCCGGAAATCAGAGCCTGGAAGCAAAAATGCTACGGACGAAGCCCTGCAGGACTTCACCCGCACTTCCGGTACTGATGTTTTCTGTTTCACGCTGAATGAACAATTCGAGTTCAAACATTATTTCTACTATCGTGCCGGCAAGCTACTGAAATCAACTACAAAAGGTAATGCTGCCACAGAAATCCCATACGAAAAAATGGGCCGCACTCCTGAGCTTGTGCTTACCGCTTTCTGCGACAGCTGGCTGGTCCTTCAGCAGCTGCAGTGGCAATGCTTCCGGCTTCAAGCTTCTTTGGAGGGTGCCTGATACTCATCAAATACATGCGCAACAATACCGTTTTTTTTGCCTTTGGCTTATTCCTCTTGCTCCTTGGCATTGCAGCCGTATGCTTCAGTCAGTTGATCATTGAGGATATTTTGCAGATCGAGCGTGAATTTGGGCAGGAGCCGCTCAGCCTCACCTTTGTGAGGGCAGGTTTGGTCAGCAGTCTGGTTGGAGCAGGTTTGCTGTTCTTTGGCGCCTGGCGGAACCGGCAGCAAAAAAATTAGGCTCACAAATTGCTTTGCGAGCCCAATTAATGGAGGATGAGCCATAAGCACAGCCCATCCGTAACCCAATAAATCACCCAACTGAAATTATCTTTAGTGCGGCAGGTACTTTATGACCAGCCCGTAGGTAAAGGTACCCAGCGTAGCGCCTGCTAGTATCAGCAGCATAATGGTGTAGCCGCTGCCCAGCAAAACATACATAGGCCCGGGGCAGCAACCTACCAGCGCCCAGCCCAATCCAAAGATCGTGCCGGCAAGCAAGTGCCGCTTAATGTTCAAATTCATAGGATTATAACCGACCAGTGTGCCCCGAAGGGTGGTCATTTTCGTTTTCTTCATCAGCCATATAGAGGCAGCACCCAATACCACTGCGGTACCAATAATGCCATACATATGGAAGCTCTCGAAGCGGAACATCTCGTGAATACGGAACCAGGAAACAGCCTCTGATTTGGCCATTACAATCCCAAAAAAGACGCCCACTGTCAGGAATGATAAGTTTTTCATATCGTTGTGTTCTACGACTTTTTGCTTAAAAAATGATTATCCCACCAGGAATGGGAAGATGAAATGGGTCATTGCCAGCCCACCGATAAAGAAGCCGATCACCGTAATGAGTGAAGGCAACTGAAAGTGCGCCAGACCTGAGATCGCATGCCCTGAAGTACAGCCATCGCCGTAGCGGGCACCAAAGCCAACCAGGAAACCCCCTCCCACTGCCATGAGGATACCACTCAGGCTCTCAAAGTTGAACAGGGAAGTCGGCACAAAACCAATACCCTTGGCATCTGCCTCCGGGTAATTGATCCCGATCGTTGCCAGGTAGTCGACTGTTTCCGGGCTAATCGCGACAGGCTCAGGACTCTGTAAGAAATGAGTGGCAATATAGCCACCGATCAGGCCACCGATCACGAAGGCGATCCGCCACATTTCTTCTTTGACATCCATTTTGAAAAAGTCAGACACTTTTCCTGCACCTGCAGCACTGCAGAAGGCTTTAAAAGTAGTAGAAACGCCAAAGCTGCGTCCCATCCATGTCATCAAAGCGAGCACCAGTGCTATGGCAGTACCGGAAACCGCCCAGTGCCAGGGTTGGCTGATGAACTGGACGAGGGATGAAGCATTTACCGCTAAATTCATAGTTATTCTATTTGTTGGTATTATCAAAAAGCTTAATTGCTCCGGTCAGGGTGCCGCAATTTTGCCAGCACGGCAACACCTCGGGCAAACAGCGTCTTTAATTGGCAAATTGATTGATCACATGCTTCAGCTGATGCGCGGACTGCATGCCCGACTGCCGCCACATGATTTCACCGTTTTTAAACAGCACGAATGTAGGGACGCCCTGAATTTGCATCTTAGTAGCGAGCGCGCGGTTGCGGTCTACATCTATTTTTACGATGGACGCTTTGCCATCAATTTCTCCTGCCACCTCTTTCAAGATAGGCGCCATTGCCTTACAAGGCCCGCACCACTCGGCTGAGAAATCAATAAGGACTGGCTTTTCGCCGTTGATCAAGTCGTTGAAAGACATTTTCTTGCTCATGTTCAGTTGTATTTTATGACGATCACAGTGCAAAGATGCAACGATGCCCACCTCCATTCAGTGACGGCAGTCACACTCTGCATAAATTTAAAACCTACTTAACAGATAGGGAATGGTATCTGGTATAAATTTGTTCGCTTTCACTGATTTGTGACGACAGTCACCAAAACTTTATACTGAATTTCAGATATTGAGGCGTCAATAACGAAACTTTTAAGCTATGCAAAAAACGGTGAGCCATCCACTCCCCCCAGCGAAGACCATCGAAGCACTCCCCAAAGCCTTACAATACATCGCCCGGCAACTGGAAGCCAAACGCGCCTTAAAACCTTCGGATATGCGCAGGATCGTCCTGGAAGCCGGTGTTCAACCTGAAGATATAGCACCCTGGGCCGACTATGGCCATCCTGCTACCGACAGCTACGGCCGTAAACTGATTTACGAAGGTGATCATTTTGAAATCATGGCTATGAGCTGGCAGCCTGGCGATTTTTCCGGTATCCACGACCATGGATATACAGAATGGGGCGCCGTGCAGGTTTTCGGGCCCGCAGAGCATGCTACCTTCCGGATTGAGGAAGGGCGTATTTCAACCTTGGCACGCTTTACCTTTGAGCCCGGTGATGTCGTCGGCGTAAGCCACACCCTGGTTCACCAAATGGGCAACCCTACCGCTGAGCCTTTCCAAACACTGCATGTCTATGGCAGGCCAGAAGACATTGAGAATGTCACCGGCGATGCCCGGGTGTACGATTTGGAAAATCAAACCATTCAGCGCGTTGACGGCGGTGTGTTCTTCGCCCTGCCGGAAAGTGAAGTTAAATGGACGGAGCCTGGCCCCAAAGCAGACTTTCCTACCCTGCTGCGCTATCAGGTGGAACTGACCCGGCGCTTAAAGCGAATGGCAGAGGCGGGACTGCCGGGTGCCCGCGAGCAATTGGATGCCGCTGCGCAACGCCTGTTTTCTGATGCTGCTCAGTCTCAGCTACTCAAAGACCTTAAAGCACATACCAACGCGGACAATCATGCCGACAACTCCGTATTTTGGCGTATCCTTAATCAGGAACTTCGTGCGGCTGCTCTACTACAGAACGAGCTTGCCGAAACAGCAACACAGGGCGACCAATTCCACAAATATGCAGCGCTCTACGACGAACTTATCTGCCGTCCCTGCCTGAAAGGCTTCATTGCCGGCGGGCTCGAATTTTTCAAACAAAAATTCGCCCCGGATTTTTCAGACAAGCGCTTCCTGTCCATTGGTGCCGGCACAGGCCTGGTGGAACGGTATATCATTGATGAACTGGGACTGCCCTACGATCAACTCCTCGGCATGGACCTTTCGGAGGCAATGGTACAGGAGGCCCGGCAGCGGATCCGTGCCGAACAGGGCGATATTCTTGCTTTTGACGCAGATGGCAAACAATGGGATATTGCCTTCACAGGCCTGAATGTCTTCCACTATCTGCCAAGCAGCCACCTGCAGGAAGCCATTGAGAAGACCGCCGCGCTGGTCAAGCCCGGTGGCTACTTCCTGGGCGACTTTATCACGCCCGACCACATCCGCTGGTACCCCAATGTGATGTACGCCGAAGATCAGTCCATCATCTCACTGCGCACGCCCAGGCTCATTGAAGAAGAAGGGCGCATGTACCAGGAAAGCGAAATTCTTAATATTGAATTCAGGAATGGCCAAATGGATCTCAACTACGCCGGCCGGCACAAGCGTTTCCTGCCTCCTTTGCACCGGGTACGCACCTACTTTGAGCGCGCATTCGGAGGTAATGTAATGCTCTACGATGCCTACAGCCTTGGGCTTATACCCGAAGAGGCAGACAGCTGTAAGAGTACCCGCTACTTTGTGGTGGCGCAGAAAGCGCTTTAGTAGCTAGATAAACTTGATGTTTTGGAGGAATATCTTGTGATTAAACCCGCTCGTTTTCTCCAACGCATCGAGTCTAAAAAAGCCTAAATAAGCCCCCTCTGCCTGAGTACAATTCCTGGCTTACCTTCCTTTATCTTTAAAGCGGCGCTTACATGAAGTACTTCACAATACTGCTATTTGCTCTGGCATTCACACTCGGCTGCAATGACGAACCGGAGACCCCCACCCCAACGGCTACAGCTCAGCCCAACATCCTTTTGATCCTGGCAGACGATATGGGCAAGGATGCCACCTCCGGGTTTACGGAAGGTAACACGAAGCCCGGCACGCCCAATCTTGACCGTCTTCGCACAGAAGGCCTCACTTTCAACCGTCTTTGGGTCAATCCAACCTGTTCTCCTACCCGGGCTTCCATCCTGACAGGCAGGTACGGCTACCGTACAGGTGTTAAGTGGGCCGGCGACCCTTTACCGATAACTGAAAAATCACTGCACCAATATATAAAGGACGGTACAGATGGTGCCTACGCTACTGCACTGATCGGCAAATGGCATTTATCAGAGGAAGGGGCGGTGGCGACCCCGGAAAGCTTTGGCATTGATTACTATGCAGGCCTGGCCCGTGGGGCAGTCCAAAACTATTACCAATGGCAACTGACAGAGGATGGCAGCGGCAGCCTTCAAACCGAATACATCACTCAGGTATTCACGGACCTTTCAATAGATTGGGTCAACAGCCAGTCTAAACCCTGGTTTTTATGGCTGGCGTACAATGCCCCTCACACGCCTTTTCATACACCACCGGCTGCTATGCATACTCAGGGGGCGCTTCCAGACTATACCGATGGGCTTGACCCCACACCTTATTATATGGCAGCTATTGAAGCGATGGACTTTCAAATCGGACGCCTGCTCGAGGGCATTCCGACAGAAGTGCTGGACAACACCCTCATCATTTTCTTAGCGGATAACGGTACGCCTGCCCAGGTGGCACAAGCTCCTTACTCTGGCAGTACCGTCAAGGGCAGTCTGTACCAGGGAGGAGTGAATGTCCCTATGTTTGTCTCCGGCAAAGGCGTTACACGTCAGGGGGAGGATAACAGTCTTTTATGCAGCACAGACCTGTTCAGCACTATTGCCAACCTGACGGGCATTAACGAAGCTGTTTATCAGGATAGCTACAGTTTTGCCAACCTCCTCACCGGGGGCCAGGGAAGCAGGACGTTTCAGTATACAGAAATGGACAATGGCACTACCAATGCCTGGGCAATCAGTAACGGAAAGTATAAGCTCATTACCGGCGCTGATGGGAATGAAGAATTGTACCAGCTCGAGCAAGATCCCTACGAAAACACTAATTTACTCATAGATGCATTACCCGCAGAGGCAGCTGAAGCCAAAAGCGTTTTGGAGGCAGCATTATCAGCCATCAGAAATTAAACCTAATCCCGCCAAAGGAAGGGAAAAAGGACCAGTGCAATACCCAGCAACAGCAAATCGATCGACACCAGGATCATCACATCTTTCTCAATGCCGGTATCCCGCATCAGCCGCAGGGCGTTAGCCGAGAGCTTGATGAGGGTCAGCAGGACCGGGATGACAAGCGGAAAACCCAGTATGGCCATAAGCGTAGCGCTGCTGTCTGCTTTGGAAGCGATAGCGGAAACAAAGGTGAATGTAATAGAAAACCCCGTTGCCCCCAGAAAAATTATGCCAAAAAACTGCGCCGTTTCCTTGACCGGATTGCCCGCCACAAAGCTAAAGCCCAGCCAGGTGAGCAGGCTCAGCAGGCTCAGGAGCAGGATATTGTAGAGCATCTTGGACAATAGGATGGAGGTCGGGTTCGCCAGGGTGTAGTAGTACAATTCCCGGGCACCATGCTCCTGCACAAAGCTTTTGACCACAGCGCTAATGGAGGCAAACAGCACGATCACCCAAAACAAGGCATTCCAAACATCCGGCTGTACCCGCTGAAAAGAGGAGTAGACAATAAAAATGGTGGAAAACACGTAAAGCAATATACCACTGATGGCATAACTCGACCTGAACTCCAGGCGGAGGTCCTTGCGCAACAGAAAAACCACTTCTTTCATCAATCCCATGGCGCGAAGGTAGGGAATTTGGGGGTTAATGAGTATATTTTGCCCCCCAACTATACTGACGATTAAGTGGTTTGCCATAGCAAA
>ENA-UENT01000321-UENT01000321.1-marine-metagenome-genome-assembly--contig:-NODE-321-length-33349-cov-5.588756_pt1 | contig 33349 bp, 24 predicted proteins | sample MGYA00237879_ERZ529330 | MGnify/ENA primary metagenome ERZ529330 (study PRJEB26372, sample SAMN05368345) | marine metagenome | biome: cultured habitat; feature: ocean water; material: water; isolation... | reverse complement strand
GACACCTTAAAAATACGCACTGCTCAATTTTTATCCGTTCAGCCTTACATCTGGTACACTACCCTTAATTTAATGATATAGTGCATTTGTACGTACTAGTGATTTTACGGTTATTATCAATAGTATAAATAGTAGTAAAAGACATGATAAGTTGTCCACGTAGGATGTGGAAAACTTTTCGTTTGAGTTTATCTTTTTGATTATCAAGTGATTATAGTAATACACAAGAGCCTTTGAAGGATTCTCCCTCAAAGGCTCTTGTGTATTAAATTCAATTTTCCTTTATCTTTACAAGTAAAGGATCAAGCAAAGGTGGATTTTTTCACCAAAACGTTTCGCTATGAAACCCAAATCAGGATTTCCGGCTGATCGTTTCTTTCTTGTCCTTTCCGCATTAATGAGCATCACAGTGAGTTCGGCTAAGTTCTCCTTTGCTCAAATTGCGGTAATGGTAGTAATCGCCTTATTATTGGCGCTTTACATCTGGTGGACAGGATAGAATCCATCTTTTGTGTGGCTGAGTGGTACTTGTAATACCGCTTGGCCTTTTTTATGATAACTACCTTTCAGATTGCTATCTATCTGCACTTGTTTGTAAGTGCTTTCGTTTCAGTAAAATTAGACGTTTTTTTGTAAATCTGCAAAAGATATTGCACGTTTGGATTTGCGAAAGCGTTTGTTTTCGTATGTAAGTTATTGATTGTTAGTTGTTTAATGCGGTTTAAAATTAAACCTGATAAAGAATAGTCAATATAAGTAGGGCGTTTCGCTTTTTTCATTTAAACGCTCCCAATTAATGCCTGATAGTATCGTGCTAGTACTAGCTTTGTGAAAGCTCCTAGAGTCTTAATCTTAGCCTCCCCCTATCGGGGCGGGCTGTGCGTCACTCCTTATTTCGTCGATCCTTCCGGATGAGCCATTCCGGCTCTAACTTCCATCCCTGATGCGCAGCTCTCGCGTCACTTTCCGCCGACCTCATACTTCCCCTAAACTGGCACGGTTTACCTTAAAACACGCGCCAGTCCAGGAACCCGGGAAATAATCGTTCGCCGGATGGATGCTACGGTGGGTGAGCGTGGCGCACAGTCAGCCACTGCTTAACCTCTTATCGTTGTCGGTTGCTTCCCTCTTCGTTGCTGTCGCCTAAGATGCTGGTCTGCTTACCTGGTATCAAGGGCTGGTCGTATCCTCCCGTTCCCGTCAGATTTTTTTCCCGCTCGTTCCTCACGAATAACTAATCCTCCCTTCACCCTTGCTGCTGCGTTCGCATCCGGCGCGATCCGGCTTTCGCAAAAGGGAAGCAACCTCCATTACGATATCCGGCACCCGATCAGGCCTGCCGGTCGCGGTCACCCACCGCGCAAAGGTGCAAGGGAATTTCCTCATTATGAATCCGATTAAATCTTCAACCATGAAACACACTCTTCCAACTGAACTGGCAGAAATCAAACTCACTTATCAAAATAAAGTCTATGCCTGTGACCGTCCCCAGGTGCGTAGCTCTGGCGATGCCTATTGGCTATTCGATATGCATTGGGAGGAGGACACGATAGCCCTGTTTGAAACGGCCTATATGCTCCTGCTTGACCGTGCTAATCGCGTAATGGGCTGGTTTAAAGTTTCTCAGGGCGGCATGGCCGGAACGGTGGTTGATGCCAAGCTGATTTTTGCGACCGCCTTAAAAGCCCGCGCCGCTGCTATCATTCTGGCACATAATCATCCGAGCGCGAACCTCACGCCCTCTGCGTCTGATAAAGCCCTTACCACTAAACTGGTAGCAGCGGGTAAGGCACTTGATTTGCCGTTGCTCGATCATCTCATTTTATCACCTGAAGGCGGCTATTTCAGCTTTGCTGATGAAGGATTGATCTAAGGGGCGTTGCCCCCCATCAGGGCAAGGCATCCCAACGGCTTCGCATTCGGAGCCTCCTTGCCCTGATACCCCCATTCTCAGGCGAAGGCCAACAGGGAAAGACGGGGTTTTCCCTGCCTTATTTACAAACACATTTAAAGGATTATTACCATGAAACGCACTACCCGCGTAAAGCCTGATCTGTATCAACAGGTCACTGAAAAGATGATTGAACTACTCACGCAAGGGGTTGCCCCCTGGCGTTGCACCTGGAGCCGTTACGGTGCGGCTCGTAACATTGCCACGGGTCGCCATTATAGCGGCATTAATGCCTTTTTTATGCATCTCACTAAACATCCCATTCCCTATTTTATGAGCTTCAAGCAAGCCAAAAACCAAGGCGGCAAGATTCGCAAAGGCGCAAAGTCGGAAATGGTGTTCTTTTACAAAACGCTCTACAAAGATGCTGATGGCAACTATATCAGTCGTGACGCTGCCCGTAGCCTTGCCGGAGCGGGTGAGGATGTCAACACCCTGCCCGTGCTCAAACAGTACCGCGTGTTCAATATCGCCGATATTGAAGGTGTTGAGATAGAAACGCCGGAAGTCACCCTTACCCCACATGAGCGGATAGAAGCCTGTGAGCAAATCGTAAGCGGCATGAACAACCCGCCGCGCTTTATTCACCGCAATGCGGATAAACCCTATTACTCCCCGCTCAATGATGCGCTGAATATGCCCCAGCTGGAGCAATTTACCAGTGCCGAGGAATATTATTGCACGCTATTTCATGAGCTGGTGCACAGCACTGGACACCAAAGCCGTCTTTGTCGTGAAGGCATTACCACACTCACCTCCTTTGGTTCTCCTAGCTACAGCCGTGAGGAATTAGTGGCAGAAATGGGCGCAGCCTTCTTGTGCGCCCGTACGGGCATTAATGTGCAGGAAGTCACGCAAAATAGTGCGGCCTATCTTCAAGGCTGGATAACGGCACTCAAGGGCGATAAAAAACTGATCTTCAAAGCGGCGGCTGAAGCTCAAAAGGCAGTTGATTACATCACCGGCACGACCCGGCAGTATGAAGATTAACCTCAATTAACCACATCCGGGGAGGCTCCCGCCGAGCTTCCCTGCTCTTACATAGCATTCTTTTTTCTTCTAAATAGCACCATAGCGGAACTATCACCCATTTGCGTCAAATTCGCGGCTCGCCATGCGGCGAGCAAAAGCGGCTACTGGCAAAAAAATATAAAGCGACGCTCGCCGCGTCACAGGGTTATGGTTGCCAGCGATAAATATGGAGAGAGGGGAGTTTTGAAAATATGTTCGTATGATACACAGAGTTTAGTTCATAAGTGCAACATTGCTACTCAAATATTTCTGTCTCCAACGTCAGCTGATGATTTTTGAATTGATAGTTAATTTAGGATTTAATAATTTTCTTTACCAACCAGGTATTACCACGCTTAATACGAATTAAATATGAACCCTTAGGGTATTTCTGCATATCTATATTTGCTATCTCATAGACATTTTTATCTTGGAGTATTTGTCCTGTTGAATTGAGCAACTGAATATAAAATATGTCAGTTCCCTTAACGGTCACGTTTTGGCTCACTGGGTTAGGAAATATGCTAAAGTCTTCTAAGAGAGGTGTTAAGTTTTCTGTGCTAACTATTGGGTTGCAACCAGGTTCGATACACCCATATGCATCTACTTTAATTAGCCACCCGTAAGACTTACTTGGTGGAGGAGATAATTTATTCACATATCCACATGCAAAAATACTACCACTCGGAAGTACTAATACATCTGATAAAAACGGTCGAGAAACAATGGTTGTATGATCAAATAATGTATCAATACGACTCCACAAACTGTCACCGTCCGCATTAACTTTCGCAATTATTGATGCACGATATCCTCCCAGTGGATCGTCATCAATTCGATTGACATATTGGCCCACTGCAACCCAGCCTTCATCAGGAGTTGAGGTTATATCGACAAAGTTATTTTCATTCGAAGTAGGTTCACCAAATGAAGTGCTCCAAATAATATTGAAGTCTGTATCTCTTTTTACGATTTCTCCCTGGTGTACCAAGGTATTATTATCTAGTAACGTACTTGTTGATCCTTCATTAACCCAATTGCCATCATTCGTTGGGTATAATTGTCTGAGGTCTGGACTAGATCCACCGATGTATTCAATTTCACCTTGCCATTCCCAAGTTATTTCCCCCATAGTGTCAACTTTTATAGCCTTACTCATTGACCACATATTGGAGAGGTTAGTTACTTGCTCACTACTGATAAAGGTTGAACCGGTAATCAAGTATTCATTTTCATGAGTTTTGCTTATCCCTGTTAAGCGATCATATACTCCGTACTCTCCATAAGTTATTTCCCAGAGTATATTACCTTGATTATCTGCACCAATAATGAAAGTATCCCAATAACCATCATCTGGTTGTTGCTTAACCCCTGCTGAAATAAAACCATTTGGTGTTTCGACAATATTTTGATAGCGGAGTGTTAAAGCATTACTGTCACTATATTCGCTTATAAATTCTAATGCTCCGTTTGAGTTTAATTTAAAGAATACCGCTTCTCCCCTTTGAAATGTCTGGCCTACTACTCCATACCCACCATCAGAGGTTTTAATTACTTGAGAATTTCGATCAAAAACATAACTATCTCCCTGATTGTCGTAATGTATTCTGTCGTTTAGTAGGTTGCCCGATGTATCAATTTTGGCGAAGTATAGCCCCCATTGCGATGAAGTCGGATGTTGAGTGCTTCCGAACAAGATGAGGGTATCTTCATTTAGAACCATATTATAAAACCCTATACCGCCATGATCAAAATCATAAGATTGGATAAACCCAGTCTGGGTTATGCCTAAACTTGATACACAGAGTCCAATAAACAAATATATTGTTCGTCGCATAGAAAGTGTGGAAGGCTGGCTATTGTGCCTAAAGGCACAATAGCCAGTGAGATCAATAAATTAATGGAATATAAGCTTTCCAGTTAAAGGTGTTTGCTTAGGAATACGCAGTTGGTAGTAATAGATTCCAGAGATGTTATTACTGAGGTTAATAGATATTTGTTCATTGGCCGATACAGGCTGCTCATGAATCAAACGTCCTGATATATCTCTAATTTCGAGCCAAGCTTTTTCTGAATCAATATTAGAGGGCGCCCAATGCAAATTGAACTGCCCATCATTTGGGTTAGGAAAGATACTTAATTCTTCTTTTTCGGTGTCCAATATTGCTGTCGTCAGGTTTTGTGTTTTGTCATCGTCCTCAACCGGTGATATATGGTATATTGGAGCAAAATAATAACCATGTAACCTCAAAATGTTTTTAGCAATATTTCCAGTAAAACTTCTGGGGTTTATAGATAGGTATTCTAGTTCTTTGAAGTAGTCAGAGGTAACTTCATATGGAGATTTACCTTGTAGAGCTTCCATTAGGATCGGCATATCCAATAAGTCTTTCTTATTTTGCTCATTGAGATTTGGTCTATTAGATGCTCTGTCTAGTGTTGCTATGGCTTCAGCATAATTGCCTGCCGACTGTTGGCGTAGAGCCCAGCTTATATCAGCGCTAAAAATGTCTAGATTTTCAACCCATATAGCTAAAGTGTCTTCGTTGAACTGTACAGTATCATACAGTGTATGAAGGACAACCATATAGGCTTCTTTGTCCGTTTCTTGGCGATAATAACTAGCTTCGGCTTCTTTCTTTTTAGCCAGGATTGTATTCCCGAATGCCAAGGCTGCTTCATGCTCATTTTTGGCTGTTACTCTTCTATCGGTGTCCTGATAATACTTTATCTTTTCTAAAGCAATCTCTTCAGAGGTTTTACAAGGAGGCTCGCAATGAACAACTGGACATGTATTTTCTTGTGCAATTTCAGTAAGGAGAGCACCTGCTATGAAGAGGGGTGTTTCGTTTACACCAGAAGGATTGTAATAATACTCTAATAGATCATTGTTAATCCCATGCAAGTTTAGTGCTGCTGAGGTAGAAAAACGATTACCACTGGCATTATAAGTTATTTCTCCACCAAGATCAACTTGGAGTCCTTGATAATACTTAATGTTAGTATCATCAACAAGAGCACTGCCAATTAGAAAATCTCTGTTAACTGTATTCAGATTTTCATTGCACAAATACACTAAGCCTCGATGTTCTAGAGTACCAACACTATTGGCATTGTTACCTTCTACAATGTTTCCCTCTCTCAAGTTAGTATAGAAATTACGACGTACCTGGTTATTGAAGGCCCCTAATTCTCTGCAATAGCTTCCAATAGTTGTGACAGAACTTCCTGGAATACCGACAAAGTTATTTTCTTGAAACGTGAATCCATTTAATCCCATTTCTAAAAACACACCTATCTGGTCATTTGTAATACTACTGTTAGGGATTTCCCCCATGTTAAAATTGTTATACAATATTGTTCCGTTGCTCACGCCGCTATTGTATAATCCAAAATAGCACCTATTGAAATTAGATTGGGTCACTGTGTACGGCTTCATTGACCCTATATTAGTAACCTCAATACCATACCCTAAACCGGTAAATGAATTGTTTTGATAGTTTGGACAAGGAGCAGTTATGGCTGTACATAGTCCTCCTAAATTAAAACCTGATTCTGATGCAATGATTCCGTATCCATAATCAGCAATACTACTTGCTCCAACAATGTTGCTTTCATTCGTAAAGGAACAACCATAAAAGCGGATGCCGTTCACACCCGACATGTCTACAAAGGCACGAAAAATATCGGGTAAAATATAATCGTCATTGGTTAAAAATGTACAGTCTGCAAAGCTGGCAAAATAGCTTCTTGGTTGCCCTTGCTGACTCGTAGCGTAAGGCCAGAAATTATCATATGGTTTAAATTCTATACTGACGCTATTATTTTGAAAAGTTGTCCCTCCACAACTGATCTGCCCTCCAGCGGAATTTTCATCTGGACCATAGAGCTTGATAGCTGTAAGTGCATTTTCTATGACCCCTTTATCTTTTCCTATAAAGCGTCCTTGTGCTCTGGTTCCGCCAACAGGAAACTGTGATTGTCCATTATCACCCCAGACTTCAACTCCCTGCCAGTATCGCCCACATTGACTAGATAAAGTGCCATTTAGATTGAGTTCTGCATTTGGTTCTACTATTAACGCCCCATTTTGGTTGAAACGAATTGTTACATTCTCTTCGACGGTTAATTTAGCTCCTGAGGCAACGATTAGTTCTCCATCAACATCCACGACTCCTCCATTTCCTACCCCACTAACAGTCCACGTTTCATCAGAACTTATTATTACTGGATCAGGATCTACGGCATTAATCACCCCTGTAGAAATCAAATTTGCTTCAGACAGCAGTACTGGACGAAAGGCAGGTGTAATAATATGCATCCTTTCAGCTTGCCCTTCTGTAAATTTATTTTGACAAGCGTGAGTGTAGGACATGTAATTAGATTTTGGATAGGTATATACTCCTACAGGAAAATTAGGGCATAATCCTTCACAGAAAGGGGGGATATCTTCACATGAATTTGTTAGTACTGGTCCTCGGCATGGAGCAGTGTCACAAACGCGGTCTCCTGCTGTTTCACAATCTTCTTCTTCATGACATTTTCCGTTTGATCCACACACTGGATCAAAGTCAGGTCCCCAAACATGCGCAAGTCCTAAATAGTGGCCAAGTTCATGAACGAGTGTGTTAGAGATGTTTTCTGTAGCGACTCCAGATGTGCCGAAAAAGCGATGAGTAATTACAATTCCATCGACCCTTGGGTCGGCTCCAGGGAAGTAGCTATATCCTAGTACGGCTGAATCATCAGAACAATCAGGGTCAGGTAGGATACATCTAGCAATCCAAACGTTTAAGTAGTTATCGACGGGCCAACGAATATTATCCTTAAAAGCAATATCGTCTTCAATCTCTATTGGATCAACATCAGGAACTTGTAGTTGTGTTCTTGTAATTCCAGTAGTGCAATTTCCATCTGGATCAATTTGGGCTAAGCGTAATTCAATTTGCACATCTACTCCACCAGCTACGCCAGCAAGCTGTGAATTAGCCCGTGCAACAGCTTCGTAGACCTGTTGGTTACTTATGTTTTCTTCACCATTATCATGCATGATATGAACAACGATAGGAAGAATAAAACTCCCTCCACCACCACCACTTGCAGATGGCGATATTGTTGTCATGTGTTGGTCTATTGCCGCGACTAGACTGTTGTCTAGTAGTTCGTCAAAGAGGCATGGTTTGTCCTGGGCTAGAGTTTTTTGTAAAAAAAATAGAGAGAGAACTAATAAGATAATGAGCTCTTTACGGTTTTTTAGTGCATTCATGAAAGGTGATATTTAAATATTGAAATATTCCACAATAGCGAGAGCGTTATTGTAGAGTAATACTAAACCTAGAACGGGCTGTGCGTGTGTGTATGCACAGCGATCTAAAAACCTTCCTCGAGATAAATTAATGTGGGGACAGGAGGAGGCGCGTGTATGTTAGTGTTGCATCTATGAGAGTAAATAGATGTCTCTTCAAGTTGTATCGTAGACAAACATATGCGAATTTTAGTTATGACGCAAGTGCGGTGTGTGTAAGCGAAAGATTACTTTCATTTAGATAAGAACTTCTCGGCGAGAGAAAAGAGGATAATCAGCACTTTTCTTATCCTACCGATTTAATCTGTCATATCGAACTCGTATTGCAATTTAAGGTGCGACCATTACGGGAGCTCCTATTCATTTGCCCTGAGTATTCGTCTTCTGCTGCACAGAAGGCGAAAGGATTCTTCCGTCTCTTCTCCATTTCTTGCTTATTCACAAAGCTGATAACAGCTCGTTCTTTCGGACAACAATCAAAATGCGAAAGTGCTTCAGCTAACTTACCCACTATTATCTATAGTGTGTAAATTTCTAGCGTGATATGCTTGTCTTTTGCCCCTCCCCTTTCTATGATGAACCTGTTCTTACTCATTATCTATTAGGGAAGTTGTAACATGCCCAATATTCAGCTTTTCGATGCTTCGGGTAATCGTAAATATCTCACGCCGGCCGAGCGCAAACGATTTGAAGAAGCCGCGCTCAAAGCAGATGGTGTAACCGGAAGTTTTGCCCTCATGCTCCTTCATAGTGGCTGCCGTATTTCCGAAGCATTGAATGTTAACGTTCATCACATTGACTATGACACTGGCTGTGTCACATTCGAGACACTCAAGCAACGTCAAAAGGGCGTGTTTCGTCAAGTCCCCCTGCCCGACAGTTATCTTACCATGCTCAACCATGTGTTTGATCTGCGCCGCCGACAGACCAAAGCAAAAGAGAAAAACCTGCCCCTATGGTCGCACTTATGGCAGGGAAAGGTTCGGAGCTGGTCACGAAAAACAGCCTATAGCCATATTGTACAGATTATGAAGATGGCGAAAATAGAAGGTGTCGGTGCCAACCCCAAGGGATTACGACATGGTTTTGCGATTGCCTGCATTGATAAAGCGATACCGCTTAATATGGTGCAGAAGTGGATGGGGCATAGTTCCATTACCACAACCGCTATTTATGCGAATGCGACTGGAGAGGAAGAGCGAAAAATTGCCGCTAGGATTTGGTTATAAGAGGGGTTACATGTTATAGGAGTGAAAGACTTCCATGTAAGACATTGCAACCTCATTGCAATATCTAAACAGGGGTATTTGTCACTTGCCAATACCCTCCTTTGGCACCACCTATCCTCTTAAGAAGCTTTTGTTCTTGTAACTTTTTCAAGTTCCGTTCTATTGAGCGCTCGGTAATACCAATTTCTTCTGCAAGTTCTGGTATTGTGATGTGGCTGTTTCCTTCAATGAGTGCCAGAATTTTCCCCGACGTTTTCCCCGACGTTTTCCCCGACGTTTTTTCTGCACTGCTAAAGAACGTCACCATTAGTCCTGAAAACTCATCAGAAAATTGTGGTTCAGGAAGTCCTCTATCCAGGCATTCATTTACCATTTTAATCGTTCCACGCCCCCAGGACTCTATCAGCCCTGCTCGGAAGAAGGTCGTGGCGATATCGGGATTAAATGGCATTGAAGGGTGTGGTTCACGTAATCGTTGTACAGTGAGAGGTGGTGTAAGTTTCCCCGCATTCCAAAGGCAAATACGATCATCATAGACCTTGATCTGAATGGGGTTGCCAGAGCTGTAATCTTTATGTGCTAACGCATTCAGAACAGCTTCGCGCAAGGCCGCTTTGGGATAGGTGAATTCCTCAATGCGTTGCAATCCCTGATAGCGAATCTGAGCTTCGGTATATTTCGTCAAAAGCAAATCCACCGTTTTTTCAACCTGCTCAAAGAGATGGCCATGAATAGTATCCTGAAAGCGTAGATCAGTCTCACTGCGGAAATAACCTATTTTGATATAGGCTCCTGTAAAATATTTTTCAGGATCAGGGTGAAACATCAAAAGAGCCGCCCGTTTTAGGGTAACATCTTCAATCAGTCGTAGCTTCTCTAACAGGGTTAACGTGTCATAGGCCAGGATCGATTTGTCGAGCCGATTCGTCCGTACCGCTTGTTCCTTGAAATAGCGAAGAGCACTTTCGCTCAGCTCTTCCACCTGCGCATGAGGAACAGCAATACTATCCCAACTCTTGCCTGCTTTCTTCAATAAAAACTCATTGAGTGCCGTACCGGTTAACTCCGTCTTAGTGCTTCCACTGCGCGAATAGTACCGACCACGATAGGATACGGGAACTGAGCTGGGTTGTACGATAATCTCTACGATTTCTTTTCCATCTTCAATCAAGAGTCCTACATCCACCATAATGCCGAGCGCATGACGGACTTTACCAGGAATGGTTTCGAGGAGCTTTTTGGCATTGGCAACACCGACGGGCTTGCCATTATCATCCTTGCCAATGGTGAGTGTGCCGCCTGAGGCATTGGCAAAACCACAAATCCATTTGAGGTATTCGTCATGCCAGCTTTGCTTCCATTCAATTTGTTGTCCTTCAGCCATAGATTCTATCGATGTGTATTTCCTGGTTAAATTCTCTATTACGCATCATGCCGAAGGCTTAGTCCCAATCCAGTACGGCATCCAATGCATCATCTACTGACTTATACATGAAGGCTTTCTGATAGCCAATGGTCGTTTGGATGGATGAATGACGATAAAGCTGCTGAAGCTTCTGCACAGGGATGCGGTCACCACTGATCGTGGCAAAGGTGTGCCGGGCAATATGCATGGTCAATGGTTTCGTTAACTCCATTCGTGTTGCAATCCTTTTCAGTGCTTTGTTGATTCGTTGAATCCGGTATTTGATCTTTTTTTGCACCGCAATCTTATCGTCAAAGTCTGCCACATTATGCAGTTCGGGAAAAACGAGTCCATTGCCCTGCCCTCTTAATGGCTGATATTGCTCCAATATCCTTAGCGCCTTTTCGGGTATTTTCAGTGAGAGTGGTTTGTCGTTCTTCTGCATCACATAATAGAGTCGATCATTTTGGATATCATCCCAGCGCAATAGCAATACATCCGATGCTCGCATGCCTGCGAAGTAGAAGGAGAATAGCCAACGGTTCCGTGCCTCATATTCATAGGTCGTCGGATCAATATCTAACTGTTCCAGTGCGGTTACCTCTTCTTTGTCGAGTCCGATCTTTTGTGATTCCGGACGTTTGATGCGAAACTTGTCTTTGCCAAATGGGTAGTAGGCTTGCTTTGCCACTCCTGCCTTGATTGCACGATTATAGATCGTGCGAATCAGAATGAGATAATTAACCGCCGTACGCTCGGAAACTTTCAATCCACCTTTCAAGTAGGCCTTGAAACGTTCCAGTAACTGGACTGAAATATCATGAAAGAGAATGTCTCTGCTTTTCAGAAACCGGCGGAAATGATTGAAGGCTGGTTGTTCAGCCGTGAGGCGATTCCATTGCTCAGCGGTCTGTAAGGTTTCAAGATAGATATCCACCTGACCAAAGAAGGTGTCAATATTCTTCTTATTCGCAATTCTGTCTTTTAGCTGTTGTAAGGTGAAATCCGGTTGCTGCACTTCAAGCTCTAATAACAGGTCATTCGCTTGTGCCAGGCGCTTCAGCAAAAAATTGTTCAGCCGTTTTGAATTTGGATGATTCGATTTTACCCTGTGGCTCGTTCCATCCCATTCCTTTTCCTGGATGTTTTTGCCCAAATAGATGTAGGTTGTCTGCCGATCTTTGGTGAGTCGGAGGGCGAGGGGGAAGGTGCCATCTTTGTTTTTCTTCCTGCGAAGTATTATCTTTGCTGAAGCCATTTGATGAAGTGGTTATGAACTTCCAAAGTGTTTTGGGTACAACAAAGGTACAACAAATGGGAGCCTAACCTTAGTTCATTCTGGGTTATTTGAAAGATGATGAAAGGGTAACACGTTGAAAATGAACACAAATAGATACAGATAAGACCAAGTACATCTAGGTTCGAGTCCTAGTAGGTCTACACAGAAAAAGGCTTCTCGCGCACACGAGAGGCCTTTTCTTATTTATGGTTGCCTCGTAGGACGAGAAGTCTATCCCGTACAAGCGGAGCTTACGCGGAGTTTCGTCGGGAAGCCCCAGTAGGTCTACAAGAACTTAAACGAGGATACGCACTAATCACTGACAAGATGCTCGTCAACATCAAGGCTGGATTCAATACGGGGTGACTATAACCGAGGATGCCGCACCATTACGAACTCATACCATCAATGAGTTTTCACCCATCCTCAAGCTGGATAGACGCCTTTGCCAAATTCTACGTAATAGGCCTGGTGCTTCGCCAATAATTACGATTAATGAATTAGATACAGCCGGCGAAACTACCTAGTAGTGCAACTCTTAACTATCAGAGACTTAGGAATCAGACCACTAAGCAAACTCGCCGCCCTGATGTAGGTGCAGAAATAAATCTTCCTCCTCCTTTGCAGTTAGCGCATCGTGGCGCGCAATGTCAGTCAGTTAGTAACTTAATGACTTTTCATCACGGCGCGTAATCGATCACTCAATGTTTAGTGAACGCATCTAGGCTAGGTGAATGCAATAGTTTTGTTATCTAAAGTGATTAGCTAAGATTTTCTATGCTGGTCATAACCGTCATGGCGCCTTAATGGTTTCTGCACGAACTATTGAGGTGAATAGTTTCTGTGCGAACTATCTTTGTCTATCTTCGTGCTGCTCTTACCCATTAAATACCGGCATTGGCGTGAATTTTCACTCTACAGGGTCGCGTGAGTGTTTTGGGGTTTTATTGCTTTATTACTGGAGATAACGTGAAAAATCAATTTGTGGTTTCTTGATGCTATCAACAAAACCGCAAGGATAATTTTTTGCGTTACAAAATAATTTTATGCTAATAATTGACAGAAAAGATGGAGAATCAGTCGACCGTATGCTTAAGCGTTACAAGCGAAAGCATCGTGATGTGAAACTTAGGAGACAATTGCGTAGTCGCAAGCATTTTACTAAGAAATCGGTGTCCAGGAGAACGGAAATAAAGGATGCTATTTATAAAACCAGAAAGCGTAGAGAGGAAGACGGATAAATAATTAACAAACGCATGAATTTAGTTCAGCTCGATAGCAAAGAAGTTGTTAAAATAGAACATTTTTTCACAGAACATTTTCAGCAAAAAGTATGGCGAATCGGGTTTTATGAACAACCTGAGATTAAGTTAGAAGATGCGGGAGCAGCCGCAATTAAACGTTTATTGAGGCTGCTGGCTGGGGTTAAAAAGTCGCATAAGGTACTGTGCCTTGGTGCGCACGGTATTAACCTTGGTCACTTTCTTTTGGATCACTTTGGTTGTTACGTCACAGTATTTTGTGACGAAGACCTTATTGAAGAGCAGTCTTACCAAAAAATGGTGCAGGGGGACTACCCTGAAAAGATGACAATTGAGCGCGGTTCGTTGACTAGCTTACCCTACAGCAGCGACTCATTTGATGCGGTCATTAGCATCGAAACGCTTGGCTTTTACAAAGATAAGGAAGGAGCACTTCGACAAATATCCTATGTGCTGAAGCCCAAAGGGCGCATGCTTTTTACGTCCTTGTTCTTACGGCAGCCGACCTCTTTTTTGGAAATAGAAAATTCCGCCAATTCACTGATTGGTATTGATCAATATGTACGACTAGTAGCGAGCTCTGATCTTGATCAGGTACTGAATAAGGACATGACCGCTCACTTGGTTCAGCATTATGAAGAACTCTCAGGTTTTATTGATCGTAATAAGAATGATGCGGTCAAATTAATGGGGAAGCAACTCACAACTAAATTCAGCAATTGGTTGCTTAATTACACTTCTGAGTTGAAATCCACCAATCTAGGATGGGGAATATTGCTATTCCAAAAATCTAATGTATAAGTATAAATCCCTACTGCTATTTTGATGTTGGTATCCTGATTTTTATCCAACAGCCTTCCTTGTTTTAGCGGTTATTGGCACTACTTTTCATGGATGATGCGCTATATCGAAAGCTTAGACCTTGTTAGGCAACAACCTCGGCGGTGTTTTGCGAGTACAATGCTCGGTATAAATGTGACGATACCGATTTGTATACTGTGATTGTACCCTGGAATGAGGCACCTACCAATTAGGTCAACAATGGGAAAGACAACTCTTGGTCCGAATCAAGAGAAAAATCGCTCCTGAATATAAGGATACACCTTAGAAAGCGCTAGTGCAGTAGTGGAAGGTCCAGTACGGATGTAGAAATACTCTACTTGCCCATCTCGTAAATAGGCTGGTTGAGTGGATGGCTGACAATCGATGCGCAAAAGATCGGTACCGTTTACCTTTTCTACGGAAGCAAGGATGTGTTGCGTTAGTAATGTGCCCATCCGATCTGTGATGAGTTTGTTGAGGTGCAGGAGCAGCTTATCATGATTGGCGAATTGATCTTTCTCTAATCCCAGTACTTCACCATCATCGGCAACTCCAACGAGCAGAATCCCTCCTTGCGAATTCAGAAAGGCAGCCATAGTCTTGAGCACAGCGTGTTCCATTCTCTTGTCCTTTGAGTTGGTGTGCAGATTCCAACGCAGTGTGGATTTAAACTCTACACTGTCCGATTCACCCAGACGAATGATCTCTTCCGTACTAATTTGTTCCTTAGAACGAAGATAGGTAGTGATTCGTTTAGCTAATTCTTGCACGATCAGCAAGGCAACTTCTGGTCGAATGAATTGCTTGTCCAATAACTTAGAGCGGCTGATACAACTCACCACTGAGTGCTCTGTAGCCCAAACCGCGCCTGAACGGAAGTCTTGGTTGATGAATCCGATCTCACCAAAAATATCACCTACCACGATATCCTTCAAGGTGTTGTCTGGTAGCCGCAAGTTGAATTGCCCTTCCTCCACCAGAAATAGATAGCGAGGCTGGCTATTGGTATCAAAAACGACATCGCCAGGAGCATAGCTGCGATATTCAACTACCGATAGCAGCGATTCGATATCCGCCTTTTTCAATTGAGAGAATAGCTCGTCGTCTTGAAGAAACGTTAAGGTCTTTTCTATACGCATAGCCGCAAAAATAAATATTTATCCGACCAGTAGGCACTTCGATTTGCTGGTCAGATAAGGCGGTTTGGTGGTACTTTAACCGCCTTAGCCAAAGTCTGGCCACTATTTTCACAACTTATTATCAGGAATTCCTATTTCCTCACTATTATGAAGGACCAAAAGGAGGCATGTCATATTGCCACTAACTTGTAATAGATCAAAATGAAACGGAAAAACATCATCATCACCGGTGCCAGCTCCGGCTTAGGAAAGGGAATGGCCAAGGAATTTGCCAAAGCAGGCTGTAACCTCGCCTTGTGCGCCAGAAGAACAGAAAAATTGGTGGCGCTCAAAGAGGAGCTGCTCCAGATCAATCCTGATATTCGCATCTTCTTGCGGCCGTTGGACGTTACGCAGACCGAGGATGTGTTTGAGGTTTTTCATGCTTTCAAGGCTGATTTTGAGGAGGTAGGCGAACCAGTTGATCGAGTCATTGTAAATGCAGGACTGGGACGAGGAGGTTCCTTGGGAAAAGGCCATGCGGTGGCTAATATGCAGACCGCCATGACGAATTTTTGTGGAGCACTCAGTCAAATGGAGGCGGCGATGGAAATTTTTCGGGCGCAAAACCACGGGCACCTGGTAGCCATCTCATCTATGTCTTCCTTTAGAGGGCTCCCAAGATCGATGAACGTTTACGCAGCTACCAAAGCTGGACTGAAGTCGATGGCCGAGGGCGCCAGAATAGATATGCTGAATAAGCCGATCACCGTATCTACCATCTTCCCTGGTTATATTCAATCCGAGATGACGGACGCTATCTCCAAACCACCACCGTTCATGATTTCGCTGGATAAAGGCGCTAAACTTTTGGTGGAGGCTATCAATAAAGAGAAGGCGAATTCTTATGTGCCGTTCTGGCCGTGGTTCTTCTTCCGTCAGTTGATGCCGTTCTTTTCGCTGAAGATGTTGCGGAATTTTTAGGACTTGGTTAAAGCTGAAGTTGATAGTTCTGTAGTGCTGTATTTTACGCATGATAGGTGGTGCTCCCCCGATAGCTATCGGGAGCGTTCGCAGTGGAAACTCCCTGCGGTCACGGTAGTGTCGCCTACGTCGACGAAAGCCACGTAAACGCGAGCCTGTACCGACAACGCAGTTCGTCAGTGCCTTGCGAGCATCTACCGTGAACGTCAGTGAACTTTAACCGTGAGCGCGAACACCACCTGCCAAACGTAGCATGGAATGATCAAGCTCTACTTCCAAATTTAAACTTGACCGAGCACTAGTTTTTTCGTAAAAAGTTGGAATGTCAGAAGTCGAATCTGAATCTCCCATCGTATCAGGATGGTGCTCTACCAGTTAAGCTACACTCCAATATGACTCCGGTGCAAGGTGCTGCCCCCTGTTCTCAAGATTACAAGTCTAGTGCATCACTACTAATGCTTCACCGGAGTATAGCGGCCCCCGTGGGATTCGAACCCAAATCTCGCTGATTAACATTCAGCCGCATTGCCGTTATGCTAAAGAGCCGTGGTTGAGCGGGTATAGAGAATCGAACTCTATTCTCCACCTTGGAAGGGTGGTCATCATCCTTAAATGCTTTACCCGCTTGGAATTCTGAATTCAGTCAAACCAAAAAAGCGGCCCCAAATAAATGGGAACCGCTTTTATATATCATATACACGACGTTCCCATTAGGTGCCTAGGCCTCCTGTATTAATGGTGTTAATCGTGCTTGTTGAATACAAATACATGTTCTTCAATTTTACGTAAATTTCGGCTTCATCGTACTGATTTCTAATGACGTGCCTCTCAAAGTTCACTCTACCAGGTACTGTGTACCTTATACTAAGTACCTAGTACCATCCAATGCGGTCTATCCCGGAATCGAACCGAGCTGGTTTCCTCTTAGACAGAGAGGTGGCCACCCTTGCAGCCCCATAGACCGGACGCACAGACGGGCTTCGATCCCGCAGCCCTGGGTTATGAGCCCAGTGAGTTACCGATTACTCCACCGTGCGCTAACAGTACGGTTTCTGGGTTCAGAAAGTTCCTGCAGGCTGAAAAAAGTTGAACTTTTACTATCCTTGCTCTTTGGGGTAATACCAAAAAATTTAAACTCTAAGAGGTTGTTTAAATTTGGCTTTTGAAATTTGTTATAGTGCATTTTGGGGCTAATCAAGGAATCAAAACCGGAGTTTAGTAGTGCTAAATGAGGATTTTGGTGACGAAGAGTAGACAGAAAAGGTGCATAACAAAATCGAAGTGTTAAATTTAAACAGCCTCTAATAACTATGAAGATCGTTTTTGTACAAACAGGCGGCACCATTGATAAAGATTACCCCCACACCACCAAAGGCTGGGCTTTTGAGTTTGGAGAACCTGCTACAAATCGAATACTAGAGAAGCTGAACCCTTCCTTCGGTTATCGGGTAGTAACCGCCTTTCAAAAAGACAGTCTAGAAATTACTGATGAGGATAGAAAGTCGCTGGCAGCATTGATTCAGAACAGTGAAGAGAACAAATTCATCATCACGCACGGTACGGATACCTTAATTGAAACCGCTAGCTTCCTGAGTCAGCATGTCGAACACAAGCTTGTTATTCTCACCGGGGCAATGCGGCCAGAACGGTTTACTAATTCCGAGGCTCCCATTAATATTGGCTGTGCTATTGCTGCCGCCAATCTGTTAGACAAGGGTGTTTTTGTTACCATGCACGGCATTGTGAAGTCGCATTCCGATATCAAGAGAAATCAAGAAACAGGAGCATTTTATTGAAAATGAACAGTCATCAACGATTCATTTAGTTTCAAGAAGATTATTATTTAAGCCGAGTGTATATATCAGGTGTTCATTTACCGTATTAGATCTTAGGAACCTATATTGAGGGCTCCTGTAACATTCCCTCCCTCTTTAAAAGAAGTAGCCAGATGACTAAAGCAAAGATTGGAATCATTAATGTGTCAGATCGCGCCTCGAAAGGCATTTATGAGGACATCCCCGGGAAAGCGGTAGTTGCTACGATGGAGGAATACTTGATCAGTGAATGGGAATACGCCTATGCCGTTATTCCGGACGAGCAAGATCAAATTGCGGCAAAGATGATTGAGATGGCAGATGAGGCAGGCTGCTGCTTGATCGTTACCACAGGAGGAACCGGCCCTGCAGTGCGCGATGTGACACCAGAGGCAACGGAGCAGGTTTGTCAGAAAATGATGCCAGGCTTTGGTGAGCAGATGCGCCGCGTAAGTTTGCAGTATGTGCCTACAGCGATTCTGTCGAGGCAGACGGCAGGGATCCGTAACAATACTCTAATCGTAAACCTGCCGGGTAAGCCTAAGGCGATTCGTGAATGCCTGGACGCTGTCTTCCCCGCTATTCCGTATTGTATCGATTTGATTGAAGGGCCGTATTTGGAAGTCAACGAAGAAGTGATAAAGGCCTTTCGCCCAAAATCTGCTATTCGAAAGAAGGATTAGGACGGGTAAGTTGATGCCTGTAGCTGGTGAGTGGCTTGATTTGTCATCCCTACAATCTTCGTATCTTCCCACTTGAACTACACCTCCTTTACTCATGCTTGCTCACCCAACCCTTTGTCCCCGCAAGGCTACTGGTCTTGCCTACTTCCTTTCTTTTGTTTTTCTACTCACTAGTTTTTCCCTTAGCGCCCAGGATCGTCCGGCGCACTTTGATGGTCCTTATATCTTTCATGAGGGAGATAGCCTCCGCATCAAATGGGTGGAACGTGGTTATCCGCATGATACACTCATCGCTCAGGCCGATGCTACCGTTTTTGAGCGAGATAGCTTGCCGGTGGTTGATTTGCAGTCGCTGGATTTTCCTACGGCCCCAAGCAGTACCTATACTGGTGCCGAACGCATCGTAGTGATCAGTGATGTGCATGGTCAGTATCACCTGATGCAGGAGTTGCTGCTAGCTGGCGGTGTCATCGATTCTCTTGATAACTGGGCGTTGGGTAAGGGGCATCTCGTTGTGATTGGTGATAACATGGACCGCGGAGATCAAGTATTACCAATTCTATGGTTGCTCTTCAAGCTGGAACAACAAGCTCTGGCTGCAGGAGGCCGCTTACATCTGTTGCTGGGGAACCATGAGTTGATGGTTTTGAACGGAGATCTCCGTTACCTTAATCGAAAGTATACTTTCACCTCCGGTGTATTGCAAACACCCTATAACCTACTGTTTGCCTCCGGAAGCGTGTTGGGCGATTGGATTGCTCAACACAAGGTCGTCGTGTCCGTCAATGAGCGTCTGTTTTTGCATGCGGGTATATCGCCCGAGGTCTTGGCGCTTAAGTTATCTCTCGACGAAATTAATACAGCTTTTCGAGAGGGGATTGTACGCCAATCGGAGGATTCCATTGATGCTAATCCTACTCTGGCACTATTATACAATGGAAACGGCCCACTTTGGTACCGCGGCTATTTTGGGGACAAACCGCTGAAGCGCGGAAAATTCAAACGCCAGCTGAAGCAGTACGGGCAGCAAATGATGATAGTCGGGCATACCAGTCAGGAAAATATCCAGGCTCGTTACAAGGGGCAAATGATCGTCGTAGACTGCAGCATCAAGCTTGGCCTGAGTGGCCAGATTCTCTTGATTGAGAGAGATGATGTTTACCTGATTGACGAAGAAGGGGAGCAGTTTCCTGTAGCTGGCTACCGGAAGGTTCCAACCACGAGTATCCAGGAAGGACTAATGGCCAGTACAACACGCCCTAAGCTGACCCTAAGAACCAACTTTCCCCGCGTGATTCGGACCAAGATGGACGAGGAATACCAGGAAGCCACGGTTACGCTCACCGCAGACGATATTGACCACATCTTAACTGGTCGCGTTCGCGCCCGTGGTAATATGCGAAAGCAGGTGTGCCATATTCCACCTTTAATGATTGATTTGCGGAAATCGGAATTAGACTCTATTTCGTATATCCGCCACGATAAACTCAAGTTGGTGATTCCTTGCCAGCGTCGGACCTTCAGTCAGCGGAATCTATACAAGGAATTTTTGACCTATGAGTTATACCACCAAATCAGCGATCATGGTATACAAACCAAGCTCATCGATGTGGAGATTATTGAGCCTAAGCGGCAATACGAGTTTACGGGTTTTCTCATTGAGACCGATCAGGATTATGCCCATCGTACGGGCGCGATGGTGCTGAAAGAAGGTCGGGCTTCAGCTTCAGCGGTGGATCGCCAGCGTTTTGTTCGGGCTATGTTTTTTCAGTACATGATCGCCAATTGTGATTGGTCCATTCACAATAAGCACAACCTTCAGCTGGTCAAGTACCCCGATAATATGCGGACGGAGTTCATTCCCTACGATTTCGATTATTCGGGCTTCGTAGGCAATCCTTATGCAGTGCCAGCGGATATACTGCCGATTAAAAGTGTGCACCAGCGTTACTTCTTCTCTTACAAGACTACCGATGAGGAAATTAACGACGCGATGGCCTATTTTCTGGAAAAAGAAGCGGCCATCTACGCGACCATTGATGCGGCGGATTATTTGGATGAAGAAGCCAGAGCAGAATGTAAAGAATACCTGGAACCTTTCTTCGAATTGCTCCGCGAACCACGGCGATTTAAGCGGGCCATTCGGCGGAAGCCATAAGATAGTAGCATAGGAAACCTATTCGTTTTATCGTTTACTTTTTATCTCTGATTAAAAACCGCGCTCATGATTCGTTTGCAGAACGCACTGTATTTGATAGTGCTCCTTATTTTTGGTGCCAGTTGTGGCTTGGGTGGTTCATCTCAGGATGGGCAGTTTAGTTTAATTGGCAATGAACATCTGCTGGAAGGAGGACGCACGAGTGTATTACTGCCAGCTAATTTGAAGGCGAGTAGTCGCTATAGAATTGGTGAAGACATTCCTCATCTACAAGAAGACTCGCTTTTGCTGTTGATGACTCAAAATACGCTTCACGCCTTGGAGTTTGAAGATGAATCTATCGATTTATTTGTGAGTACAGAGGGTCCATTTCATCAGCTCATCATTATGGATATGCAAATGACCCCATTGAATAAAACCAATGGTTCTATATTGGCAAGTTCGCTGAGGGAACAGTATCAGTCAATAGCCGATCGCCGGCCTGAGTTTGAAGTGGAAAAGATCAGCTCGCAGCTACAACAGATGAAACAGCGTGCCTACTTAAAAATTAAGTATCTCATTCGAGACCAGGAATCGGGGCGAGCACTCTACAATACGCATTACGTTCTCACGACCACCAGGCAAACCTATATGATCTACGAACTCACGACTCAGGAATACGATATCGAGCCCTATTTGTGGACTTGGAAAGAGTTTTAACGACAGATTGATTCTACGGAAAGAGCCCCTCGCCATTGGCAAGGGGCTCTTTTGTATATACGAGTGGTTACTTGGGATTGCTTGTATTGAACTATCCGCCGCGTCTACTTCTACGCACTGTAGTTCGGCGTGCTGTTTGGGTTCTGCCGGCACGATTAGTACGAACCCGAGTAGTGGATTTTACACCTCTATTCGTACGAACGGTACGACGCGAAACAACAACATTAGAGGTACGGCGCCGAGGCTTATAGACATTATGCGCCCGAACAACCCGGCGGGTAGTGGTGACGCGATAGGGGCGGCGATAGCGTACTACCCGAGGGCGAAATACAGTTACGGAAACAGGTCGCCATGGGCGCCATGCGCGAGGATACACCCTCCAACGCCATGGTGAGACGTAGCGTACATAGGTAGGTCCGTAGATGAAGCGTACGAGGCCCCAACTCCAGACATTTACGCGCACGATACGGAAATCCACAGTGGCCGTTGGCCCTTTACCTTCCATCTCACCTTCGCCTTCGAAAGGTTCTACAATGTGGTCTTCACCGTAGAGAAGTTCATCGCCGATGATCTGGAGTACTGCATCTTCTTCGCCAACTTTTTCAACAGCAATTACTGCTATATCCTGCGATTCGTCTTCGCTTATGGGGACTTGTAGAACGATGGCATGCCCTACGCCATCCTCACCGATATTGTCAATGACGCGGATGTAATCCACATCACCATCCTCATTCAAATCGAGGTTGTTGACGCTATTGTTCTCGTCGTTAATTTTTGCCTCAAATTCCTCTAGAGATTCGGAGGTCTTGAACATTTCCAGTGCACCTTCTAAGCTAAAGTGATCGCCTAGGGTTTCGTCACTGGCGGTTGATTCTGGTGCTTGTGCTACTGCCGCAGCTGTGAAGCTCATTAGGAAGCAGATAAACAGGAATTTTCTCATAATAAGGTTCTTTTGGTGGAGTTTTTCATTCATCAAATAGGGGATGAAAAGAATGCTAAGCCATTGCTAGCAAGTCTTTTTTGCTTGTCAGTAAGTAAGATGGCCTTTTTCGCCAAAGGTTTAAAACGGCTTTAAAAATTTTTAATCAACCCATGCCCTAAGTGGAAAAGCACCCTGTGATTACTTTTCCGTATTTTAACACTACCAAAACCGAAACACCATATTCATCATGGCCGAGAGCAGCCTCACCAAACTCATGCGCCTAGTCAAGGAGTATCAGTACATCTTGTGGACGGTGGCAGCAGTATTTGCCATCTGCCTGGTCGCTTCCTTCTATATCTATTACAATTTTGCGGGACACCCAAAAGAAGGCTACTGGTTTGAGGTAGCCAGCTTTCTACGTACTACCGCTGATACGATTTTGAGTACCGTCTTGATTGGTGGTGGCCTGGGCGGAATCGTCAATTTTATTTTTGAGCAACAGAAGGAGGACGCGCAGAAGGTCAAAGACCGATTGGAGAGCATGCAGGAGAGCAGTGAACGTCGGAAGGCTTTCCGTTCAGACTTGCGCCAACGCCTTCAGGAAGCACACGACAATGTGGAGTTGGCGCGTGTGCTCATCAAATCGCACCGCTCTGGACGTACGTACGGTGAGCAGATTCGCGAGCACATCATGCCCGCTAATATTACGATTCAGGATATAAAGAACCGTTTGTCAGCCATTCAGGGCGAAAGCCCCATCAAACATCTGATAGAACTGCAGGTGAGTTTGACGTATATGTCGGCCTATCTCAGTGTCTTGATTGAGGAATTCTCACACCATTACCTGGATATTGCCATGCTGCAAAACTACCAGGATACGGTAGCGGATCGGCGACGGGATGTCTTTACGGATATTGTCAGTGAGGGAAATATACCGGATGCTGATGACCCACGCCTCCTCTTCCTCCATAAGGCGGATAAGCGTATGGAAAAGCTGAACCTTCCACCACGTCTCCAAGTCGTATGGGAAGCCATGGGGCGCCTGGATTACGTCTGGGATTTCATCGCTGATTTACGAGACGATAAAGGCCAGGCCTCCAAGTACCAGACCTTCTATGTGGATCATCATTTCCACTGCTTCCGCCTCCTACGAGACAAGGAGAATGACCGCAACGAAAGCATCTGCCGTCGCATCAAGTTTAAGCACTACCTCAGCGAGCAAGAACGCCTAACCAAAAAGAAAAACTCTGATAACCCCATCACCAAGCACGATAGTTTGACAAGGATTATCATGCAAGATGGTCTAGGGTACGATTTTGAGGAGCAGGAGTGATTTTAGTAGGTTCACTACGTTCACGGTTGGGGCTCACTGACGTTCGCGGGGGTGCTCGTTTCACTCGCGGGGGAAGTTCACTGGCGTTCACGGTGGTGCTCGCTGCACTCGCAGGGGAGGCTCACTTCGTTCACGTGGAGGAGTCGCTTTGCTCGTGATTGGTGCTCACTATGTTTGCGGTTGAACTCGCTTCGCTCGTGAAGGGAGTTTAGTGCACATGCGCTTTAGGAAAACTTCTTTCCTCTATGTCATAGCAGTTACTACCAGCTGTAGTGAAGAAGCTACTTACTAGAGGATTGTGTAGGCTAAACTATTTATCCAAATTACAACAGAAATAAACCGCTCGCAAGGCGAGCTCTAACCGCGAGCCTGCGAGCCCCCCCGCGAGCTTGCAAGCATCAACCACGAGTGCTAGCGAGTTCACCCGTGAACGCAGTGAACCTAACCCACGAGCGAAGCGAGTCTCTACTCATACTTATTCCCCGACATCGTCGCGTCCGCCTTGTTCTCGTCGCCAGACATCATGTCTACTTCGCTGAGGAAGGCGTTTAGGGCTTTAGCTACGTGCGCACTACCGGTGTCTCCATTGTCGTCGAAACGATTGTTGGTGATGCTGATGGAGGTGCTCCCCTGGTACAGGATGCCGTATTGGCTATTGTTGTAGATAAAAGAGTTGGTCACGTTCAGGTTGGTAGCATCGTAAGCTACTACGCCAATGATACCACTACCGTTCAGGTGGCAGTTGTCGATGGTGGCATTGCTGCTGTTGTAAACTTGGATCACACTACCCGTACAGCCGATTGGGCCGCTAGGTTCAGTATGGGTGGCTTTGAAGTTTTTGAGTACTACATTGCTACCTCCCTCTACACGGATGACATCCGCATTAGGGTTGCGCTGAATGATGGTACTGCCATTACCGTTCAAGGTGTAGCTGTTCAGGCCCTGGATAACGAGGGTTTCATCCAGGTAGTAGATTAAGTTCGGACGAAGATCAATGGTGTTATTTGAGGCGAGGCTGTTCGTGAGCTCCGCTACCTGCTCCGGTGTGGCAGCCTGTGTGGGATTGCCGATCGTGATGGCAGGAGTAGCACAAGACTGTATTAAGAGTAGACAAAACAGGGAAAGGAGGAAAAATTGTGAAGTGGTTCTCATGGTAAGTGTGTGAATGAAAATTGATCAGATCCAGCAGTGCCAGATTCATTGTTTTGCAAGGTGGCGAAATTATCCTGTAAGGTAGGTGTTTGGTGAGGAGCTGGATGGCTTTTTGTTCTGTAGGGTTGTCGGAGGTCAGAACTTGTGACAAGTTGATACATGATGAATTTGCTAAGTTGATGGAGAGAACTTAGCCATGTGTAGCAAACTAGACTTTTTCCACAATCGTATTGAGCAAGTGAGTATTAATGAGCAGGAAGCTTCACACCTTTTAAGGCTGCTAAGTCAGCAGTGTCTTGATCTTGTCCCTTAACACGACCTGTTGCGTGAGGTGCTGGTTGATGTGTTAAACCCTTCGTTCTCCTTCTTTCCTCTTCTGACGCGTTAACTGCTTTCCAGTTACCAAAAGCGGCACCTCTATCTAGGACTGGAACTGGATTTGTCCCTCTGCTTAAGCCATCAGATCCAGTAAAGGGAGCATAAGGACGACGGCGTTCATCATTAATTTTTAATACGCTAAGGTCATGATGTTTTGGCTCCCCTTGTCCTCCTTCATTTGCTTCGTTTTTAGCGTGAATTGGAGACATAGAATGGTCGCAATCATAGCATGGAGTCTTAGTTCCTCCTACCCACAATACTCGAACTGTTCCCTGTTTATTAGCTTCTCCTTGATCAAGGGCGTGGAGAATTTGCATTTCCCCATGTTCTACGCCGCCTTTCTTGGTGGCTTTTAGACTAGGGGCATATGCAGTAGTCTCTTTCCGTTTATCTACCCAATGTGCCAGACGATTTTCTGCAGTGTGTGTGCTCTTTTCAGCACTTGAAGCAGGTAGATGTGAGGTAAGCTGAACTTTTAGCTCATTCAGTGCTTCATCACCATATATTTTCAGTTGATCACGAACATTATTGGCATTTTCAACTGTACCTGAGATACTATTAATAGCTAAATGGAAAGTTGTACCTGATTGGATCACAGCAACATGAGGCGTTTTGGCTATTTCTAAGTCCCAATCTAGAACTGGTGGTGCTTCTGTAGCATGAGCGGCTCTGTATTTAATCCTACGAGCAATAAAGTTTAAAGCTTGCGCTTTTAGTGTCGCAATTCTTTCTCCCACAGCTTGATCACGTTCCTTGCCACCACTTGTATAGGTTAGGTGCCCTGTTTCATCCATCTGCGTTCGACGTTGAGTCACCCTCCTATCAGTCGACTGCTGTTGAAAAGTGCCAAGAGTCGGCTGCCTCTGCAAAGCCCGCGCTCCCATCACATCCGCCTCTTTCTCCAGCCCCGGATCATCATTAATCGCCACCTTGCTGCGTAGCTGCCGCGTTGCTTTTACCCGCCCTTGTTTTTGCTGTACGACATGCCAGGCTTCGTGCGGGAGGTGTCGTTCTTGCCCGGGGGCTACATGAATATCTGTACCCTGCGCGTAGGCATGCGCATTCAATTGTGCGGGACTGCTGGAATTATAATGCACCCGTACATCATCCATGCTATAACCAGAAAGGCTTTCGATGCCGGATTTGAGGTTGTCCGGTAGACCGGTGCGGTTAGGCTGCTCTGCTCGTTGGATAGGAGGTGCTGGTGTGGGATCAGCAAGGCGCGTTTCTGCCACAGGAGTAGCCACCTGCCGCGCTGTAGGCGACATGACAGTAGTTTCTGCCTGGTGTGTATGCTGCTGGTGTGGCATGAAGAATCTTGTTTTTATCTGTTGCCAGACTATATCTGCTGGAGCAACTCAGCCTCCGTTAGTTGGCCGCGGCGATAAGCCAATATTTTACTGCCAAAGGCCGTAAGCACGCCGGTAAACATGTCGATTACCTCCATGAAAACTTGCTCATTAGGTGGTGTATAGCGGGCTAGGGCATAAACGTAGCGACAAAAGGCCTGCCCGTGATCATCCGTTCCAAAGTATCCGAAAGGGGTACGTCGGTTCAGGGCAGCAAACAGACTGTCCGGAATGGGCTGCTCCGTCACGCCTTCGCCGGCTTCCGGGATGACGGCAAAGAATTGTAGGAGGTTAGTCTCGTCCATTATTTCAGCAGATGGGATATACATCATCTGAATGTAGGCCTGATCACCTTGGTCATTAAGACCCAATTGTACACTCAGGAAAGGTAGCGGTGATTCGTCAGACACAGGCGTTAGGTGGCCATAGATGCCCACCTTGTCTAAAGTTTCCTTGAGGAATGTTAGATCTACCTGCTGCCGTTGTAATTCTGTATTGTCTGACATTTATCTACCCGATTGTTGTGCTTTGACCAGTAATTTAAAACGTTCTGTGAAATTGGCCGCATTCAGGAACAGAAACATATCCACACCTGTGGCTTTTAGCATCTTGGTCATACCTGCTTCTTGCTTCTGAGCGGCGTCTAGTATTCCAGGTTGTGCATTTATGGCTGGCGGGTTTGGGAGGGCCGATATGCGATCCATAATGTAGAAAGCGTGCCGGCGGTATTCGGTTTCCTTTTGCTTGGCCGAACGATCTGTATGTTCGCCCCGGGCATCCGTGTAGGCCTTTTGATTGGCAAAGGAAGCTATGCCGGCGGCGGCATTTGCCCCCATCGTTGTATCCAGTTCACTACGCCGATTATTTCTAACGATCTTTTGGCCACTCTTGGCTACCGCCTGCGTGAAGCTGGTGGCGGTTACGGCAGCACTAATACCAGTACCAATCAGAGCCGTAACACCGGCCGCCGTAGTGATCTGCCCTACTAAACCTACCGCGCTCTTGATTACCGACTGGATGCCAGAAGTTCGCCGTTTTTGGTTGATCTCTACCATCTTGCTTAGGTACTCATACTCCCGTATGGTGGCAACATCCTCCTTGCTGAGTATAACGTTGTTTGCCGGGGTAGAATCAACATTGATCGTTAATGGGTTATCCTTGTTCTGGCCAGTCACGTGATCATCAATTTTTGCCATGGTGTAGGCATTAAATCTCAGATAATCTTCGCGGCCGCCCATGACGCCTCGTTTCTCGGTGCTGACCAATCTTCCGACGGCGGCGGCGTTGATGGATAGCTTGGAGGCGAGGCTCGCTGATGTTATCTCTTCACCTGCTTTGTAAGGATCAAGTTGGCTGGCTACTTCTTGTTTCGCTTGATGCGCCTTAACGGCAGTGTACAAGGACAAGAGACCATTGGCTAACTCTATGGCAATGCCAAGAATTGGAATGGCACGCAGTAGGGGTTCCGGAGCAATATTATAGAAGGACTTCAATACGCCAGCAGCCAATTTCATCGTACCCTCCGCTGCTTTGGCAAAGGATATAGCCCCCTTTACACCAAAGGTGAAAGACTGCTGTCCATCGGTGCCAGCTCGTCGACCAGCCTCCCAGATATATTTGACGGTGAGGAAGCCTTCCTTCAAAGCCATAATACCGGAGGTAATATCCCCCGTCATTTCACTGATCTTACCGAAGGCATCTTTCTTGGAGAAACCAGAAACCTTGCTTCGGCCTTCTTCAGCCATATTTATGGCATTCTCAGTAATGGTTGTTCCGTCATTTGCCACATTAACAATGGCGTCAATTTTATCCGCAAAGAAGGAGGCTGTTTCCATTTTGCCTTTCGCCTTCTTCCAATCGTCCTTAATATCCTTGAACTTGATCAGACGGGCAATGAAGTCTGCTCCAGCGCTCGTTATGGCAGAGGTATCTACTCCTACTTCGGTCTTTGGTAGGAGACCACCACCCAGAACAGATTTACCTTTTTCTTTCACCCCGAAAACTTCCGCATCGGCACCGTCTAGCTTCATTCCGGACTTCACACTGGAAGCTTCACCTTTAACCAATGATAAGGAGGCATCTGCCATCTGAAAACCAGAGGCGCGATTGCTGGTTGTGGCTTCACTATTACCCGGAGGGCCCTGTATCTGTAGTGGATTCTTAAAGAGCTCCTTGAAAATTGCCTTCCGGGTGTAGAACATTTGTTGTTCTATCGACTTGATGTTTTCGAAGGCCACCCTCGCGGCATCAGCTGTAGGTCCATTGATGGATGCTTTGACTTGGTCGGTGGCAGGGTCGATGTACATCTTGCGCCATTCTCCAAGCAACGACTCAAGCTCATCAAGCAACTTGATCTTCTTAAACTTGCTGCTGGTCTCGGCGGTCACCTCATTGGCCTTGCTACTAACGCGTGCCGACAAGCGAAGACTGGCTGGTTTAGGAAGTCTTACCCCTACTTCACTAATGTTCTGTAAGCCGGTAAAAGCAGCGTCTATGGCGGTTTGCCCACCAGTCATTTGATTATGAACGGCGGTAATTTCATCCGAGATGTTCTGATCAATATTGAAGAGCTTGTAGGAAAGTACACGCTTGTATGCTCGCTTTTTAGCTGCTAATTGTTGTTTGCTCAGATCAAACTGGCTTTGGGCCGCTGTTTGATTACTGACCAACCCTTCCCGGTGGGCCCTTGCCTCGGTGATGGGGCGTTCCAGAAATGCTTCGTAGCCTTCTTCTAATTCTTGATCCGTTTGTAGGCTCTGCTGCTTCTGTTGCTCGAGGCGGGCAATCTCTCTATCCTCATTGTCTACAGCTTGGTTAGCGCCGTCCAGTGTTTGGTAGCGGTTGCCTCTTTGCTGGTCGACCGCTTGGATTTCAATCTGAAGGGTTGCTGCGGCAGCCTGCTGTTCTTGCTCTGCTCTGGCCTTTAGGGCATTGAGGTGGCGGCTTTGGGAAGCATAGTGAGCATCATCTTCGGGTACGGCATTGTATTTGGTTATTCCGGTCTCGATTGGCGTCCAACCGATCTGATCAAAAGGCTCACCGGCCGGAAGGCGCTTCAAATTGTTGACCTTCCGTTGAGTAACTGCTTCACCAATGTTCTTTTGCTGTACGGGGCTTGGCAGTCGGCCAGGGCTACTCCGCAGTGCTCGCCTCCCCATTACATCGGCTTCTTTCTCCAGCCCGGGATCATCATTGATCGCTACCTTGCTCCGCAGTTGTCGAGTGGCTTGTACTCGCCCCTGTTTCTGTTGTACCACGTGCCAGGCTTCATGCGGCAGGTGTCGCTCTTGCCCGGGCGCTACGTGGATATCCGTACCCTGTGCGTAGGCATGTGCATTCAGTTGAGCGGGCTTGCTGGAATTGTAATGCACCTGCACATCATCCATGCTATAACCAGAAAGGTTTTCGATCCCGGATTTGAGGTTGTCGGGTAGGCCGGTATTATTGACTTGCCGTTGGACCACGGGGGTAGGAGGCCCCATTTCGGGCGCTAGTCGATCCCCAGCCGTTATTTCCGTATTAGAACTTGATGCCTCCCGCAAACGCTGTACAGGCGCTGCCACCACCCGCTGCTGAGCGGGTTGGGACGCAGTTGCTTGCCTGTCAATATGTTGCTGGTGCGTTTGCATTTTTATAAGGCCGATGTTGATTTAGAGCCTACAAAGTCTTCGAAAGTGATGACGGGAATATTATGTGGATCCGCTTCCAGCGCGGCTTTCAGGTCGGTGGCATGATGATCGCCCATACCCGCCATGATAAAGTCGCCTTGAGCTTTGGCTTTTAGTACGGAATAGTACATTGCTACATCGCGGTGCGCCATGAACTTTTTCTTCTCTTTATCCCATTTTTTGGCCTTGATGTCGGTATTGTCACCGACTGCCTCGCGCCGTTTTGTCGTGGTTTGGTAAGTAACAGGATATTTAGTGGTCAAGGTTGCTTTGTCAGCAACAGCTTTCTCACCACTCATCTTGATGGATTCTAAGAATGCGATTTCGTTCAACTGCTTTAGCGCTGCCAAAACCTTGGCACGAGTATCTGTTTTGAGTCTTCCTTCCGCGGCCCCGGGGTCGGCAATTATAGCTTTTAGATCAGGCAAAAAGGCGGCGACTGCTGCTCCGGCTGATCGTACTTTATCTTCGTGGTCTCCAGCATATATAGCGGCCTTATCGGCAAAGGCTTTTGCAATTCTTGTAGCAGTAGTCGTAGTGTCATAGGATTCTGCTGCTGTGCCGTAGCTGGCGTATACCTTTTCATCACTACCATCCTTATAATAAGGGACGCGATTAAGTCCAGAACCTGTTCCCCGTTTTCTTGGATCGGCAGCTTGATAGTGGGCTAACCAGTCGGCCTCTGGTTCTGTCTTCTTGACTTTGGGCGTTCTGGTTTTGGAGTCGGCTTGTAATTTTGGTAGAAAAACAGCTAAGCTAAAGGCAGCCTTGGCAGCAATATTTTCCATGCCATATTCTGTGAGGGGAGAGTCTGTACCTTCATTAAAAGGGCTGTCGTTTTCAGCCAAATCACTAGTAGCAGTAGCAGATAGAATATCGTTGTAGCCACCTTCACCCAATACGTTGCCAGTTTGATTACTCTCGGCAAGCAGTTCTCGATAGCCAAACGCTCCATGGTTCTCTCCTAAGACGAAGAACTTGGTGTCATTTCCGGTAGGTAGCTGTGGTAGACGGTACCAGCAGCCCAATTTTCGGGCTAAACCCACGTGTACGGGGCGTCCGTTGGCGTGGTCTTTGAATTCGCTTTCATCTTTGTAGCGGCGCGCGTAGCCGTCGTGGGCGAATTCTTTTTCTTTGGCATTTTTCAGCGGAAATTTCCTATCGTCACTAGCAACTTTAGCGAACTCTTTGCCCGCTTCATCCTCAACTACGTCCGTCCGATAATGACCAATAATGAGCCGCCGCTGAATGACATCGGGCTGGGCCAGACGCGTCTGTGCCACTGGTGTGGCCGCTCCACGAGGGGAGGGGCGAGCAGCTTGCTCTTGCGGTTGGGATATGGGTTGGTGCTGTCGCACGTTTTAGGTTTAGTGTTGTAAAATACCACATTTTCAGGACTTTAAGGGGCGGGGTAAGAGGGGGTTGGTCAATTTCTTTGATGTGTGCTGTAGCATGCTGAGATGAAAATATATACTAGAAAGCACTGTTAGTAGAGGGGCTTGGCTGTTCTGAATAGAAGTTATCTTTTACGCAAGTGGCCGCGCTCATATCCTTCATCACCGGGTGCACCATTAGTCTTCACCCAGCGGTGCGTTGGCGAAGAAACTCTTCTTCTCAGTATTTTTGACCATTGTCCATTCAAGAGTTGATCTACTTCTTCCGGGGTGCCAATATTATTCGCCTTACGCTGCTTTACAATTTCTTCTATTTTAGCTGCGGGGTCTTCCGTGGCATCCAGTTCGCGTTGAATCGTATTGTGTGCCACCTCAATACGATCGGCATTCACTCTTACTTGATCTAAAAATTCTTGTTGATTATCTGCAGACCAATCCTCTCCTTTGTTATGTAGGAAACCGGCCATATAAGTAGGGCGCTTGTTCTCAGCATGGCGGCCAGCTTGTGCGGTTACTTCAGGGAGTAGTAGGTTGCCATCAGCAAAGTTTTTGTCCGTACCTAGTACTGCTAATTCTGGGGCCATTTCGACTTCACCAGCAGGTGGATTTCTCACTATATCCATTTCACTAGGTTTTCGGTTTTGCGCACTTTTGCCGCTCCATCTTCTTCTTAAGTCTTCCCGTTTTTCAGCCATTGTTGGCACGCGCGGTGGTGCTTCGTCAGCTGCTAAATCTCGCCAACCAAATGGAGGGTTAGCGTCATCAGCAATTTCACGATATTCTCCAGATCGCTTGTTTATGATCCATTTGCCTTGTAAAATAAGGCTCGGGCTAATAGGAGATTTGGCAATAAGTTGTAGGTTACCTCTCTGAGAGGTTTGTGGGGTTTTTCTTTGTACTGCCCTTCTCCCCATCACATCTGCCTCTTTCTCCAGTCCCGGATCATCATTGATGGCCACCTTGCTCCGCAACTGCCGTGTCGCTTGCACCCGGCCCTGCTTCTGTTGCACCACGTGCCAGGCTTCGTGTGGTAAATGCCTTTCCTGCCCTGGTGCTACATGAATATCCGTACCCTGCGCATAGGCATGCGCATTTAATTGTGCAGGCTTGCTGGAGTTGTAGTGTACCCGTACATCATCCATGCTGTAGCCCGAAAGGTTCTCGATACCAGATTTTAGATTGTCCGGTAGGCCCGTATTATTAGGAGGCGCCGCCAGTTGGACGGGGGGCGCAAGGCTCGGCTCTGCCAGGCGTGTTTGCGCTACAGGCGTAGCTTCAGCGGTCGGCACTGTTTGCGCGGCCGGCTGTGAATCTTGATGTATGGGTTGCTGGTGTGGCATAATAGCTCAATAAAAATAATATTTTCTGCTGAATTTGAAGTGCGTGTGAGCCTGCCCCACTACTGTTTACCTGCGGTGATCGTCACTTCGTTC
>ENA-UENT01000320-UENT01000320.1-marine-metagenome-genome-assembly--contig:-NODE-320-length-33435-cov-8.469972_pt1 | contig 33435 bp, 28 predicted proteins | sample MGYA00237879_ERZ529330 | MGnify/ENA primary metagenome ERZ529330 (study PRJEB26372, sample SAMN05368345) | marine metagenome | biome: cultured habitat; feature: ocean water; material: water; isolation... | reverse complement strand
TCCCTGTTCCTCAGCCCCAGGCCATGAATGTAGAAAAGCTCTACCCTATACCTTTTGTACCAGTAGGCGAGCGACAGATGTGAGGTGTACTAGAAATAACGGTGATGGGGAGCGTTGCCCCTAAGGTTCCTGCATTTTCCGCATCCATGCCAGTTCCGGTATTAGACGCCAGAGATTCCCCTCATACCATCGTGCCTCAAATTTTAAATCACAAAATAGCATACTATTTTAAGATTCTATTCATATTTCACTATGTTTATAGTATGATTGAACGAATACTTGCAGAACGCATAAGCGGAAAAGCCGGGAGAGGAAAGGCGATTATTATAATTGGGCCCCGGCAGGTTGGTAAAACGACATTGATCAAAAAATTGCTCAGGAACGAGCGATATCAATTTTTTGATGGTGACGACCCACGTATCAGAACATTATTGGACACCCCAAATACGGATCAAATACGTGCCTTTATCGGCGATCACAAGGTCGTATTTATTGATGAAGCACAGCGGATCAACAATATAGGCCTAACAATGAAAATAATAATTGATCAGCTAAAGGATGTTCAATTATGGATTAGCGGCTCCTCTTCCTTTTCACTATTCAATGAGCTCAATGAACCACTTACCGGGCGGAAATGGGAATACGAACTATTTCCAATAAGCTGGGAGGAGTTTGAGCATCATGTAGGGTTTATTGAAGCCGACCAGCAATTAGAAAGAAGATTGGTATACGGCATGTACCCAGACGTCATCAACAATCCTAATGATGAGCCGGAAATTTTAGGAAATCTGGTTAGCAGTTATTTATACAAAGATGTTTTGTCTTACGCTGGAATAAGAAAACCTCAGGTATTGGATAAGCTGATTCAGGCATTGGCTTTACAAATCGGAAGTGAAGTCAGTTACAATGAGTTGAGCCAGTTAGTGGGTGTGGACCGGAACACCATCGAGAAGTACATAACGATATTGGAACAAGGATATGTCGTATTCAGGCTACCAAGTTTTAACCGAAACGTTAGAAATGAAATCAAAAAAGGAAGGAAAATCTATTTTTATGATAATGGTATCCGGAATGCTGTAATTGGTGCCATGGACCACCTGGCATTAAGATCAGATGTCGGACAACTTTGGGAGAACTTTCTTATCTCAGAGCGAATAAAAATGAATAAATATAAATTCACCCTTGCAAAATCTTTTTTTTGGAGAACAAACCAGCAGCAGGAAATTGATTACGTTGAGCAAAGAGGGCTGAATTTGAAAGCCTACGAATTTAAATGGAACCCAAATAAGAAGGTTAAGATATCAAGTACTTTCACTAAAGCTTATGATGCCGAAGGGTTCCTGATTAACCGAGAAAACTTTAGAGCATTTATAAAGTAGATGCCGATCCTTCTATCTACCTAACTGGCATGCGTTAGCTCGTTTATTACTATAATGCCGGAGTGGGAATTTTCAATGTGCAGGCTTGGGACTTTAACAAGTGTGGCTCACCACGCCCCCTTCACTCACCAAAATCCAGTTCCCCTGGACATCCAGAGAAGTGGCATTAGGGAAGACCTGCTGGAAAATGTTGGTGTAGAAGGCCTCCGTATCCCGCTTATCTTCCGGGTTACGGTAGAGGCAGTTGTAGAGGAGCACGCCGCCCGGTTGCAGCAGGTCACGCAGGGTTTCCAAATAGGAGGCGGTGAGGAAAGCGGTGGGGATGACGTCATCCAGAAAGATATCCATGCAGATGAGGGCGAAGGTTTCGTCCAGTTGCTGCGTATACGCAAAGGCGTCGGCGCAGATGGTAGTGACCGGGGAGGACAGCCCGCTCAGCGCATAGGTGTTGGCGAGGTAGATGACGTGGGGGTCCAGCTCAACGGCGAGGTAGCTGAAATCCTGCTTAAAGACGCGCTCCAGCATCACCGGTACTGAACCCAGCCCCAGCCCCAGCAGCAGCACTTCCCGGCCAGGCAGGCGGGCAAAGTCCATTTGCCGGAAGGCATACAGGAAGTTGGTGTACAAGTCCTCGTAGGAGTAAATGGCGTTAGCGGTAGACAACTGGTACCGGCCGTTGCGCATACTCACGTACAAATGCGGATTGACCTCGCTGGGCGCACTCTCCACATGCACCTCCGTGAGATAAGACAGCCATCGTTTCCAGCGGGGGACCTCCATCAGTCTTCTTTTTCCCATTTGCGGTACTGACGGGTGTCTTCAAAGACCCGCAGCAAAATGAGGCGCTCCTGCACCGAAAGCGTGTGCCCCCGGCGTTCCATCACCCGGTCCATCGTCTCAAAGGCCTTGTCAGAGCGGTAAGTCTGAAAGCCCTGCTTGCCGCCCCAGGCAAAAGAAGGGATGAACGTACGTGGGAAACCCTCACCAAATACATTGGTACACACCCCAATCACCGTACCGGTATTGAGCATGGTGGAGATCCCCGTTTTGGAATGGTCGCCCATAAACAAGCCGCAGAACTGCTGCCCGGTCTTCACAAAGCGCTCTTCCTCATAGCTCCACACTCGCACCTCATCGTAGTTGTTCTTGAGGTTAGAAGCATTGGTATCGGCACCGATGTTGCACCATTCGCCGAGAACGGCATTGCCGAGGTAGCCTTCGTGGCTTTTGTTGCTGTTGGCCAGCATGACCACGTTGTTGATCTCCCCTCCCCCTTTACAGCCAGGCCCCAGGGTGGTGCCCCGGTATACTTTGGCGCCCATTTTCAGAATGCCGCCTTCGCCCAGGCTGAAACCGCCCCTGATCATACAGCCTTCCATCACCAGGCTGTCTTTTCCAAAGTAGATGGGGCCGTCCACCGTATTCAGGGTGGCACACTCTACATTAGCGCCTTCCTCCAGGAAAATCTGTGCCGGATCGCCGACCACCCGGTTGCTCGCGCTCAGAGGGGCAGACTTGCGCCCTTTGGTAAGCAGCTCGAAGTCTTCGGCGATGGCCTGCTGATTATGGCGGTAGATATCCCAGAGGTAATCGATCTTCAGGTACTCTGTCCCCTCCAGATCGAAGCCATTAAGCTCGCTGATGTCGTCATCACTAATGAGGCGGCTGATCTGCTCCTCATCCAGTTTGGCCACGATGAGCTCTTCCCCCCGAAGGTAAGCCTCGTTGTAGTCCATTTGCTTGATGAGGCGGACCAGCTGAGGCGAAGGCAGTACAGATCCATTGATGATGTAATTGTCTTTGCCGTACTCAATTTCGAAGCGCTCCGCCAGGTAATCCTGTGTGATGTAGGAAACCGGGGCATCCATCCAGCGTTCCCATTTTTCGCGAATGGTCAGAATCCCCATGCGGAGTTCTCCCACCGGGCGGGTAAAGGTCAGCGGCAGGAGCCGGTCACGGACTTCGTTGTCAAAGAGAATAATATTGGGCATAATGGCATTTAGTAGTTTGACGGAAATAAGCCAGACCGTTTTTCTTTAGGCTTTTGCATCCAGGTTAACCGGGACGCAAAACCCAAAACGGACCAGTTTATTTTGTTCCCGTCCCTTAGGGTTATGCGGCAAATATATAGAGGCGGACCAAGCTTTCCACCATTTTGGAGACAGAAATAACAAACGAAGGGGTAGCTTTGCATATTTTGCAAAACTACCCCTCTGCGAGCGGCGAGCGCCTGAGAAGACCTAGTCTTCCTGCTCCTCCTGCTCTTTTTGCTTTGCGAAGCGCGTCTTAGCGAACTTCTTATTAAACTTGTCGATACGGCCGGCAGTATCCACAAACTTCATCTTACCCGTAAAGAATGGGTGAGAATAAGCGGAAATCTCCAGCTTGGCCAATGGGTACTCTTTACCGTCTTCCCAGGTGATAGTATCCTTTGTAGCCACACAAGACCGTGTGATGAAAGAATCACCGGAAGAGAAATCTTTGAACACTACCATGCGGTAGTTATCTGGATGAAGATCATTTTTCATTGCGCTCGTTACTTTAGCTTCTTAAAACGGAATGCAAAGATAGGCTTTTTCGGGAAAGTGCGAAAATTTGAGGGCGGATTATTTCAATTGTGTTTTAATCCCGGGGCTTTCGGTGGCGTTTGGCTGCCCGCAAACGCTTGGGCCCGTACCAGAGCCAAAAGCCGGTTATTGTAAAGATCAGCAGCGCCAGGGCCATAATGGTGGTGTAGACGAGCTTGAAGTAGCCGCCTCCGATGCCAAGCGGGCCTTCAACGATAGAACCATCGTGCAGGGCTTCCAGCCAGTCGGAGTGGCGGGTGGCCATCTGCAGGACTTCGCCCGTGGCGCCATCCACCTGCACTTCGGTATGATGTCCTTCAAAGCGCACCTTGACCACACCCTTTCCGGGCCGCAGGTCCATGCGGTCAATTGTAGTGCCTGCCTGTGGGTCTGCCACTTCCAATGCGGCTATGGCCCGGTTGGCGAGTTCGTCTACAGGCATCCATTCCGTAAGGCTTTGAGATGTACCGCGCTGGGTGGAGGGCAGAATAGCCCCGCCGCTGTGCTTTTTCCAGCCCAGGAAAAGACCGGAAACGGCAATCCAGAAAAAGAAAAAGAAAAGCAGCGCTCCGGTGTAACGGTGGAGACTGCGAAAAGTACGGAGCAAGCTGGCTTGCTGTTTGGTATTCATACGGTTCATTTGCAATGAAAGCGGAGACGAAGATAAGAATACCGCTCCGGCTCAACCGTATGCCAGCAGTCAAATTCAATGATCAGTCCGGGAAGACACTATTCAATGGGCACATTGATTTCCCATTTCACTTCCTTCATGACGAAGGAGCTTTGCACATGGCCGATATTGTCGAGGGTAGCCAGTTTGGTCGTGATGAAAAAGTGGTACACTTCCATATCCACCACGGTCACTTTAAGCAGGTAGTCAAAGTTGCCCGCAACATGATAGCATTCTGACACCTCCGGCAGTTCGGCGACCTGTTCCTCGAAGCGTTCGAGGTACTCCTTGGTATGCTCTTTGAGCCGCACATTGCAAAACGCCATGAGGTGGTACCCCAGCATATCCTTGTCCACCACGGTGGTGTACTTTTTGATGTAGCCGGCGTCCTCCATCTTTTTGATCCGCTCATATATAGGAGTAATGCTCATTCCCAGCACACTGGCAATTTCCTTATTGGTGGCCTTGCCGTTGTCCTGCAGCATCGTCAAAATGCGGCGGTCGATCGCATCTAAAGCTTTCATTGGCGAAAAAATTTCTATCGTTAGGGATGTTGTTCGACCTAAAAATAGGCTTTTTCTTTTACACGGGGTAATAAAAGTGTTGTTTTCCCGGTGTTTCCCTCGTTATGGGTTTTCTTTCTCGACCGCCCTATTTTTGTACGGAAGGGGATTCACAGTGTTAAGCCTGTCGTTCAGGTACAGCATCCGGGGGCCCTGCTGACAAATGTCGTTGCATCTTTAGACGCAGCGGCTTACATTAATTTAAACCTAACCAAATTGGGGGTGCCGGGTGCATCCCACAGAAAACCAGATCATTATGAAGTTCAAGCCAGAAAGCCTTATGATGTCCCACGGTTACAAACCGGAGTGGTCGGAAGGCGCCATCAAATGCCCCATTTTCCAGACGTCTACCTTTGTGTTTAAAAGCGCAGAGGAGGGCAAAGCTTATTTCGAGCTGGCCTATGGCCTTCGGGAACCCGATCAGGGAGAAGCACCGGGCCTCATCTACAGCCGGCTTAACAACCCCGACCTGGAGATTCTCGAAAACCGGCTATGCCTTTGGGATGAGGCCGAAGAATGTGCTGTATTCGAAAGCGGTATGTCTGCCATTTCCACGGCGATGCTTGCCTTTCTGAAGCCAGGCGATGTATTGCTGTACAGTAAGCCGCTGTACGGGGGCACTTCCCACTTTATTACCGAAGTCCTCACCCGCTGGGGAGTAGAGATACAAGGTTTCCAACCTACGGAAACGCCTGATGCCATCATCCGCCGTGCCCGGGCAGAAGGCTGGGCCGACCGTCTGGCTATGATCCACATTGAAACGCCTGCCAACCCCACCCATACCCAGATCGACATCCGGGGCATGCGGCAAATTGCAGATGCATTAGGTACGGAAGACCGCCCGGTTCGTGTGGCCGTAGACAACACCTACATGGGCCCGCTCTGGCAGCATCCGCTGAAGCATGGTGCCGATTTAGTACTCTACTCTGCCACCAAGTACATCGGTGGGCATAGCGATGTCATTGCCGGTGCCTGCCTGGGCAGCCGGGAGGTCATGATGCCCATCAAAACTCTGCGGACTTTCCTTGGCAATATGGCCGGCCCCTGGACCGGCTGGTTGCTAATGCGGAGCCTGGAAACCCTCAAGGTGAGAATGGAACAGCAGTGCGCCAATGCCCAGAAAGTAGCGGATTTCCTCAGCCACCACCCGAAAGTGGAGCACGTGAATTACCTCGGGCTGCTCACGGAAGCAGATGGAGAAGCCTACCGCCTGTACCAAACCCAATGCGAAGCACCGGGCGCTATGCTTTCCTTCGATATTGTGGGCGGGGAACAACAAGCCTTTGCCTTTCTCAACCACCTGAAGCTGGTGAAGCTGGCCGTTAGCCTGGGCAGCACCGAATCCCTGGCACAGCACCCGGCAAGCATGACTCATGCCGGTATCCCCCCAGAAGAACGGGAAGCCATGGGCATACGGGATCAGCTCGTGCGTTTATCGGTGGGCGTAGAAAATGCAGATGACCTCATCCGGGACCTCGGCCAGGCCTTATCGGCGGTGCCCGTGCCTGAAGCCGCGAATGCATTTTGAGCAAATCGGGCTGGGATGCGTTAGTGAAGTATGGACAGTACACAGCAAAAGCGCAACCCAGCCTACCTTCCCATTGCAGACTACGGTGTTATTGGTAATCTTCATACCGTAGCCCTCGTTTCCAGAGAAGGCTCGATTGACTACTTACCCTTTACCCGTTTTGACTCCCCTACCCTGTTTGCAGCGCTGCTCGATAAGGAAAAAGGCGGCAGTTTCCAGATTTGCCCGGCAGATGACAACATCCGCATCAAGCAGCTTTACCTTCCGGATACGGCTATATTACTCACCCGCTTCCTGTCCGAAACCGGTATGGCGGAACTGACGGATTATATGCCGGTAAAAAACAAGGAAGAGGGTTGTGCGCTGGTCCGCACCCTGCACTGCATCCGCGGTAAACTGACCTTTAACCTAAAGTGCGCTCCCCGCTTCGATTACGGGCGGGAGGCGCCGGCCATTGAGCAGGAATCGACAACTTCTGTGCTATTGTCAAATCCGGTGTGCCAACTGTCTGTCCGCCTGCGCAGCAATACCGCCATGGAGGTCCGGGAGGATGGCGTTTACACCACCTTCGAATTGCAGGAAGGCGAACAGGCCACTTTTGTGATGGAGGCAGTGGAAGACCGGGACGCTGTCTCCCGGCCGGTCCGCTTTTTCCAGGAAGAGCTGCTGCAGCAGACCATGACTTTTTGGGAAGAGTGGGTCAATCAGACCACCTACAAGGGGCGCTGGCAAAGCACTATACGACGGTCAGCGATCACGCTCAAGTTACTCACCTCCTACCGTTATGGCTCAACGGTAGCCGCCGCTACTTTTGGGCTGCCCGAGGAGATCGGTGGGGAACGCAACTGGGATTACCGCTATACCTGGGTGCGGGACTCGGCCTTTTCCATGTACGCCTTCCTGCGGCTGGGGTTCCGGGATGAAGCCCAGGCTTTCATCAACTGGATTATTGACCGCTGCAAGGAACTCGACCATGCCGGCAATCTGCGCCTGGTCTACAGGGTAGACGGTACGGACAGCCTGGAGGAGGACAGCCTGGAGCATCTCGAAGGTTACCGGGGCAGCCAACCGGTGCGCATAGGCAATGCCGCCGCCACACAGTACCAACTGGACATTTTCGGGGAGCTGATTGACACCGTTTACCTCTACAACCGCTACGATAATTCCATCACCTTTGAGTTTTGGCAGGAGCTCCGGGAAATTATTGACTACGTGAGCGACAACTGGCAGCGCGAAGGGCACGGCATTTGGGAAGTGCGCAGCGGCGAGCAGGAATTCCTCCATTCCAAGCTCATGTGCTGGGTGGCGCTGGACCGGGGTATCCGCATTGCCCGCGACCGGTCCTTCCCGGCGCCCAAGGAAAAGTGGCGGAAGGTGCGCAATGAGATTTACGAAGACATCTACTACAACTTCTGGAACGAGGACAAGCAGGCTTTCACGCAGGCCCGGGGCTCGGATGTCATAGATGCCTCTGCCCTGCTCATTCCCATTGTGCGTCTGCTCAGCCCCTATGAGAAGCGCTGGCAATCCACGCTTAAGGCGATTGAAGAGGAGCTTTCCGCCGATACGCTCATCTACCGCTACCGCACCACCGCCGGTGCCAGGGATGGCCTGGAAGGCGAAGAAGGCACTTTTTCCCTCTGCTCCTTCTGGTATATTGAAAACCTGGCCAAGGCTGGTCAGGTTACTAAGGTCAGGCTATACTTCGAGAAGATGCTTGGTTATGCCAACCACCTCGGCCTGTTCTCAGAAATGATCGCCCTGAACGGAGAACAGGTAGGCAACTTCCCACAGGCTTTCACGCACCTGGCGCTGATCAGTGCGGCCCTGCAACTGGATTATATGCTGGATAATGGGGTGCAGTAGTGGGGGGCTTGAAAAAGAAGGGCGTACCACAGCCCCTCATTTGTGTGCTGGAAAGTGGTTTGCTAAGCCCTCAGTGCATTGCTTACTTTTTTTTGCTCCTCTTTTCTCGTTGTATCATCTTGAGCAATGATAAACTCCTGTTTCTTAATGGTCAGTTTCCACCACAATCTTGCATTAATCAAATAACCTGAATGCTTTTCTAACCGGTAAGCCATTCCGATATTTGGCTCTTCTTTATCATTGATGACCCTGCTCAATTTTGTGTAATGGATGGACAGATCTTCTGCAAAGTCCTTCCGTGGCTTATTTAAGATTCGAATATACTCTTCAATGTACTTGCCAAAGGTCTTGTCAAAAGAAAATACACCGGTATTGACATAGCGCTCCATTTGAAACCGGAGCCGCATGACATCCGCCAGGATCCGGTCTTGATCCGTCACTTCTCTGAGCCGCTGAAGTCGGATGGCTTTCATTTCTTCTGCCATTTGCTTTTCTTCCTCTGAAGTCAAATCAGCGGGGATCAACATGGACTCTGCGATTTCCTCGTCGGTGTATTTTTTCTTGAGCTTTTGGTATATTTCTTCGTATTTCATCTGTCGGTGTTTTTGAATCAGGCTTACTGCCCCCAAGCTCACTCCTCCCGCTTCAACCCATACCAATCCACATTCCGCGTCAGGTACATGATGACGGCCAGGATAAGCAGCAGGCCCAGGCTGCCCATTAGCAGGGCATAGTCCTGCAACTGCAGGATGGAGTAGAAAAAGCCGTACAGGATGGCCAGGATGCCAAAAACCATGACGGTCAGCTTGCGGTTGCGCAGCATAAAGTAGCTGTAAACGGTGATCAGCAGCAGAATGGCCGCGCAGGCAATCCAGTAAGCCGTATCAAAGCTCAGGTGCTCGGAGAAGGACAACAGCAGGATGTAAAACAGCACAATGCCCGCCCCCACCAGCAGGTACTGAATAGGGTGCAGCCGCTTGCGGTTGAGGATTTCGATGAAGAAAAAGGTCAGGAAGGTCAGTAAGATGAAGTAAATGGCGTACTTGGCCGACCGCATCGTCTTCTGATACTCATCGATGGGCAGGAGCAGCTTCAAACCGAAGGTGCTGGCCATGCGCCGGACTGGATCAGTGCCGTAGTAAGTGGGATCCTGATCATTGCTCTGCACAAAACGCCCCACGCCCTGCTGCGGGTAGTTGCGGTTAAGCTGCAGCACCTGCCAATCGGCGGTAAAGCCACTGTCGCTCACCACCCGTTCGTCCGGCAGGAAGGCACCTTCGAAGCTCGGGGCCGTCCAGGTAGAAGACAGCTGTACCGTAGTTGTTTTGCCGAAAGGCGTAAAGTGCAGGTCAGTGCTGCCATTAAGGTTAAGATCGTAGGCGAAGCTGATATTGCTGTCAGCCCCCCGAGGCAGAGGAAAAGGCACACTTGCCCCGGAACTATAGATGTCATTGGTGATCGTCCCCGGACCGAGTTGCAAGGTGGTATCGTTGAATTGCACCGCGATAGCCGCTTCCACCCCCTTCATATCGCTGATGCCGATGGTGAAAATGGCTTCTTCCCACTGCAGGCTTTCTTCCGGCACGGACAGTGCATCTGCCCGCAGCCCGGAGAAATGCCCGCGGACAGCAAGCTGCGCGTTGTACAGCACCACTACATAAATGCCCCGGTAGCGCTTTTGGGGTAGTAACGCTCCTTCCGCCGCCAAGGTGTCTGGCAGAAAATGGGCATAGCCGCGCTCGGTCACAGGCTTCCCTTCCGAATTGGTCAGCACCCGCTCATAGGGCACGGAGAGCACCGGACCGGCTACCGTCTGCGGGCCGCCCCATTTAGCGCTCACCTCTTCCACCGCATTATCGCGTATACTTTCCCGCTCCATAATCAACGAATTGACCATGCTGGCGGGGATCAGCAAAATTAGGACCAGTAAGCCTACGGTCAGCAGCTTGAGGGTGACGGAATTGCGGGCCCAGTTGTTGAGGCGGTCGAGGAAGGAGGGGTTGGTCATGTTTGCGGGGTTGGTTTCCTTTCCCAAGATAGCACCTATTTCTTCTTATGCGATCAGGTTAAGAGATAAATATCCATGGTTTTCCTTGACATACCAAAAATCAGAGCTCCTTCGCGATTCTATCCGGATCCTCTGCATCGTTACGGATGGTCAGTATGACGACTTCATCCGTTTCGATTCGTATATGATATAGTATCTTGTATTCAAGCGCTTTGGTATACCTGACCTCCTTAGTACTATCGTGGTACTCGTAGAGAGGGTGTATTTCAGGAAGCTTTTCCAGTTTCCGGGTTGCTTCGCTAATGAGCTGCTGTATTTTCTTTGCGTAGCGCTTTCCGTTAATGCGCTCTTCAAAATGATAAACCTCCCGACGGCGATTTTGGGCATACCGCGTAAATACCACACGATATATTTTACCTACCATGAATCTGCTTCTTTGCTGGATTCATCCAGCGTAATGAATCGCCCATTCTCATAATCTTCCATCGCCTTGCCTATTTCCTCAGTCATTGCTTCACGGGACAAAGGGCGTAAGTGCCTGGAATAGTCTGCCTGTTGCTGGCTTACATCAGTTTGGTCAAGTGCCTGGGGCTGATAAGCCTCAAACAGCCTTTCTGCCATATCAGCCAAAACCCCCAGAAGCTTCTCGTCCGCCTGTTCAATGCGAAGGTGTAAACGTTCTTTTAATTGCTCAGCACTCATGCGTTTCTCATCTTTTGAATCTCATTAAGATAACGATATTACCTCAAAAAGATTTACTAATCCGGGAATATTTTCTAACCAGGCTTTTTCATGAGGCACAGATTCAGGCAATCTCATACTTATTCCAAAACCAAAGTCACCCCTCCACCAACCCATACGCCAGCCCAATCCGCACCAGCCCGGCGGTATTGCGTGCGCCCAGTTTGACCAGGAGATTGCGCCGGTGGGTCTCTACCGTAGCAAATTTGATGGACAGCTTTTCGGCAATTTCGGCGGTGGTGTATTCGTGGATGATCAGTTGCAGGACCTGTCGCTCGCGGCGGGTCAGTACCGGGAGTACCGGGCGGGCTTCTTTTGGCGGTGCGGCGCTCAGGCTGTCCATGACCGCTTCTGCCACCTCAGGGCTGTAGTAGCGCTGCCCGGCCCCGACTTTACGGATGGCTTTGAGGAGTTCCGGGGTATCGGCGCTTTTGAGCAGGTAGCCGGCGGCGCCTTCGCGGAGCATGGCCTTGACCATACTGGCTTCCTTAAGCGTAGACAGGGCTAAAACAGCAAGGGCAGGAAACCGGTGGTGCAGCACCCGGCAGGTTTCCAGCCCGTTCATGCCTTCCATATTGATGTCCAGCAGCACCACATCGGCTTCGACCTGCTCCAGAAGCTTGAGGGCTTCTTTCCCATCATTGGCGGTGCCTGCGCATTCCAAATCATCGGCTTGCGCGAGGGTGAGCTTCAGCCCGTCTACCACCAGCTGATGGTCATCTACGATTAGTACCCGGATCATGGTTGCTTTTACTTAGTAGTTTGACAGGAACAAAGCCCAATTGTCAGTTAATCAAACAGTGCATTCAAGTCCAACGCGCTATCCACCAAGCCCAGACTGTGCGGATTGGCCTGTAGCCCATGGGTAGTGACCAGCGTGATGAAGACTTGTTTCCTGGTTTTAGACACGGTCTTGAAGACATGGCGCTTTCGCGCCAATTGCTCAGCGTAGGATTTGCTGATGGTAAAGGGCTCGTCATAGAATTTGAGCTCGCACAGATTAATAACGCTGTCATTTCTGTCGATGAGCAAATCTATTTGAGTACCCGGCAGCTCGTCATTGCCCGCGAAGGTAAAAGAAACCGCTTCGGAGTAGATACCCCCAATTTGAAGTGCCTTCTTGATTTGGTAAATATGTTTCAGGCAAAGGCTCTCGAAGGCATATCCCGACCAGGATTTGTATACCGGAGTCTGGCTAAGACTTTTCCACATGCCACGTTCCTGCACCCGCTTCCTTTCTATAAAGTGCAAGTAAAAAAGGGAGTACTCATCGGTGAGGCGATAAAGCATTTCCTTTTTCCGCTTCCCGAACGGATAGTACGAAGAGGCAAAACCAGAATGAATCAACTCGCGCAGTATTTTGGACAAGGTGCCTCCTTCTGATAGCCCGGTTTGAGCTACTATTTGTTTCCGTGTAAGGCCTTTCCACTTTTTGCCCAATGCCCGGACAACCTCAATGTGACGGTCTGCTTTTTCAAAAAGAGCCGGGTAAAGGCTCGTAAATTCATCCCGCAACAAGCCTCCCTCCGAGAAACATATATCATCAATATTCTGCGCCGCGCTCTTCCCTACTTTCACCTCTTTGAGGTAATGCGGGATACCTCCCATAATCATGTAAAGTTGGGCAATCTGATAGCGGTTAAGATGAACATTCCGGTGCGTGAGGTAAGCTTCGGTTTCCGATAAGGTAAACGGCTTGAGATAAATACGTTTGGTGATACGATTGTGCAGTCCGCCACGGTTTTGAACGACTCGCTTGATCATCCAAGAGGCTGCAGACCCACAAATAATCACCAAAATGTTGTTTTTAGAAGCCCAGTTGTTCCAGAAAAACCCGAATGCTTCCAAAAATCCGGATTTGCGAGAGGCCAGCCACGGAAGCTCATCAAAAAAGAGCACCCTTTTACGAGATACGCCGTTGTCGTTCTTCAGTACCGTAATCAGTTGCCGAAAGGCTTCCAGCCAGCTTGCGGGAGTTGGCAAAGCCACATTATCACCGGCAAGATCTTTCAGCAAAAAGTGGAAGTTTTCGATCTGAGGCTTGGAGGTGGTGTTCTGAATACCCGTCACCTCCAGGTCAATCTTCCCCTGCAGTACGGTGCGTACCAGGAAGGTCTTTCCAACCCTTCTTCGCCCAATGACCGCTACCATCTCTGGCTCATCGGATGCATAAGCATTCAGCAGTACTTGCTTCTCCTCTGCCCTTCCAACCAATTGCAACATATGATTCTATTTATAGCCAGCGAAATATACCCAAAAATACATAGATTTCGCTGGCTATGTGCGACATGTGGCACAATCCAGGGCAAAAAAGCCACAAATACCCGCTCCTGCGTGTTTCAGGCGTGGTAAATTCAAATTTAGTGCCTTTCCTGTTTTACACTCATATCGCCTATGGCTGCGCTTTGATGACTTTGGACTGATAATGCCGCTGCCCATCGGTCAGCCGCAGCAGGTACAAACCGGGTGCCCAACCGGCAGTGGAAAGCTGAGGGGTGGCGGTTTGCTGGGATACCAGTTGTCCGGCAGCATTGTAGATTTCAATCCGGGCATCGGTGCTGAGTTGAGCCGGTAGTTGCAAAAACAGCGAGCCGGTGGTTGGATTAGGGGCGACGTTCAGGTGCTGTGCCGGGTAGCTTTCTGGTGCATTTGTGAGTAGTTCCGTTTCCAGCCGCTCAATATTGCCGGCTACACCGGCTACCCACAATCTGCTGACTGATTCATTCGTAGCAAAGTGGACATCGGTGAGTTCCAGACTGATATCGTGTAGGCTGGACCAGCTGTCCCCTGCATCAGTGGTTTGGTAAACCCTGCCAACAATGGAAGTACCGCCGTAGAGATACCCCAGGGTATCATTTACAAAATCCACCCCTGCCCAACGGATATTTTGAGAAACCGAACTGGATACCCACGTCAACCCACCATCTACCGTTTTCCAAAGGTGGTCTGACAAATCCCGGTTCACAATCCAACCGGTATCCGGACTGGTAAAGGAAACCTCCAGAATATTCAGGCCATCCGGCAGATCAGCGGAGACTTCAGCCCAGTTGGCACCGCCGTCTGTTGTTTTGATCAGAGTACTCTGCCCTCCTACTGCGTAGCCAATTTCTTCGTTGGGAAAGTCGAAGCTGCGCAGGCGCTCTACGCCATCCACGGTCAGCTCTGCCCAGGTTGCACCATTGTCCTCCGTGCGGTAAATGGCGCCCTCTCTCGCAACGACCATAATACTGTTCCCCACTTTTTCCAGGCCATACTCCAGATTTCCCTCTGGGATTTCAAACAGCTCTTCCCAGGTCGCGCCTCCATCGGTAGTCCGCACAACGTACCGCCTGCCCGACAGCCAAACTTCCTGCTCGGAAATCACCAGAATTTGCTGAAGGCTGTTTTCTGTGCTAAAGCCCTGAAGGCTTAACGCTTCCCAGTTGTCCCCTCCATCGGTGGTCTTCAGCACCGAACTTCCGCCAACGGCCCAGCCATGGTCAATATCCCAGAATGCGATTTCCTGTAAACTGACCCGGAGGCCCGGGACCAGGTTTTGGTAGGAAGCACCTGGCTCCGGCGAATAGTAAACGGAGCGATAGTTGCTGCCAATCCATGCCCGGCCGTCCGGAAGGGCGTACAATCCATTATTGATGCTCCCGGTTAATGTCCTCGACCAGGTCTGCCCGCCATCTGTGGACTGATAAATGCCCGTGTCAAAAGAGGTGGCAACGATGGACTGCCCTGCTTCATCCATGAACATCATATCATCCGTGTAATTGCCAAAGGCATTATCGGCAATTTTTTCCCAGGTGAAGCCGCCATCTGAGGACCGGTAGAAGTCTTCCCGGAGTGAGGCATAGCCATTGAGCTCGTCAACAAAGAGCGGCTCTACATATTCCTCCAGCCCCTCGGCAACCATCACCTGCGCCCAGGTTTGGCCACCGTCCTGCGTGATGAACAGCTGCCCGTCCCGGTTGCCGACCCAGCCGTGGTTGCTGTCCAGAAAGAAGATATTGGAAATAAAGCCTACGTTTTCAGGGGTAATGTTGGTCCAGTCCCCGCCTCCATCTGCGGTTTTGAGCAGGGTCACATAATTGGCCACAAACAGCTCATCCGGCTGCAGCACATGCATAAAAAAGGTATTGCCAACACCTTCCGGATCGGGCAGCTTTTCCCAACTCTGCCCGTCATCGGCAGAGCGCCAAAGGTCGTTGCCTGCAATCCAGGTAGTGTAGGTGCCATCGCCATTGGGAACGCAGGCGGCTTCCCGCTGTGTTCCAATGAAGTTGTCGCCAATGTAAGCCCAGGTCTCCCCAAAATCCTGGGTTTCCATAGCCAAACCATCTTCTCCGACCATGACGCCGAAGCCACCGGGGCTCATGGCCACATCCAGTACATCGCGGAGATCTTCAAAGGGGTGCTGCCTCACCCATTCCTGGGCAAAGAGGGGGATTAGGTTCAAGAATAAAACGAAGGTAATCAGGCGCTGTCGCATAACATTTGGTTTTTTCCAAATGTCCGAACATTACTTCGGGACTGCTTCATGGTTTTCTGCGGGAAAGCTTCTACGGGAATTCCGGTAGAAAAGCGTCAGAGCGGTAGCGCAATACTTACGCTCGTTCCTTGTCCCGGTGCGGTATCAATATCCAAATCGCCTTTCAAATAGTCCACCCGGGAGGTTACGCTGCTCATCCCCAGGGAAGCTTGTTGCCGGGCCTGCTCCAGATCAAAACCCCGTCCATCGTCCTCAACCGTAAGGAATAGGGTTCCGTCTCTTTGCAACAGCTGTATCAGTACCTGATTGGCCTGTGCATGTTTGACGATGTTATTGGTAAGCTCCTGCACGATCCGGAACAGGGTCACCGCGACTTCCTCCGGCAGGCGCCCTTTCAGCCCGATCGCCCGGAACTGGCAACGGAGCCCCTGGGCTTCCAGTTGAGCAGCAAGATCCTCTATTGCGCCTTCCAACCCCTGTAAGGTAAGAGACCGTGGCATAAGGTTCTGCGCAATTCTCCGAAGCTCCTGACTGGCATCGGCTGAAATGGAGATGGTACGCTGCGCCAAGCCATCATCAGGAGCCATGGCCCTCCGGGCAAGCTCGGATACATGCCGCTGTATAGCCGTGATCATACCGCCCAGGCTGTCGTGCAGATCGTTGGCGATCCGGGAACGCTCCTGTTCCTGCCCCTGAATCACAGACTGCATAGCAGACAGGCGGTTTTCCTGTTCCAGTTGCAAAATACGTTGCTCCTGAAGGGCTTGTTCCTGCTGTGCCATCCTCCGATTGGCAAGGAGCCGCTGCCGCAGCCCCAGGAAAATCAGCACGGTCAGGATGGCGAGCAACAGTGCTGCAATGAGCAGGGCGTTGCGCTCCTGGGTTTTCTGTTTCAGTTCCAAATCCTTGATTTGCAGGGCCTGCTCCTTTTTTTCGGTTTCGGCTTTGACCCGCAGCGCATTCAGGTTTTGCTCTACGGTGACGTTGGTCAGGCTGTCTTCCAATGCTTCATAAGCTTCGAGATAGGCCAGGGCCTCCACTGTCGCCCCGCGTTCCTTCTTCCACTGATAGAGCATATTCAGGGCACGCCCCCGGCGGTAGGGCACATGGGCTTCCCGGTAATAGCTGAGCGCCTGCTGCATCGCCTGTTCGGCAGCCCCACGATTGCCCTTGTAGTACAGCTTGGCCAGGTCTTCGTAGCACCAGCCCGCACGGTAAGGAATGCCGGATTGCTCAAAGTACTGTATGGCTTTTTTCAACTGGGCTTCCACTGCGGCCTCTTCCTGCGTAGCGAACATGTAAAGGGCAATGTGTGCCGGTTGCTGCATGAGGGCTTCGTCGGGCTTTTGCTCCCGCTTGTAGTCATCCCAAAGCTGCTGGAACTCCCCCATTTTTTCAAACTGCCCGGTTTGGAAATAATATTGCAGCAACTGAAAGAGCAGGTACCCCCGGTCTGAGCGTATGGGGCTGCCCTCCACTTGCTGATGCGCGAGGGTGGCATAGCGGTTGGCCTGAGCGGTATCCTGTTTTTCGCTGAAGAGTTGAAAAAGGCCAAGGTAGGCTTTCCAAAGTTCTGCCGGGCTGCCCGCTTTCTGAAAAGCAGCTTCCGCCTTATTCCAGTAAAAATAGGCGCTGTCGGGCTGCGACAGGCGTTGATAAGAGAGAGCCATGTTAGTGTACACGCTGCCTGTGAGTTCCGTTAGGCCGGCTTGTTCTCCAAGGGCTGCTGCCCGATAATAATAGGCTAAAGCTTTCTGATATTGGCTTTTTTTATGGTACCAGCGCCCGATGATGATGGTAGACGCTACTTCAGGGGCAGGCAATTTTAAGGCTCCGGCTACCTCGATGGCGCGCTGACAGTAGACAACCGTGCTATCCGCCCCCTCTTCACTATAGATCCGGCACAAAGCACCCAGCACAGTCAGTTGTACGGCTTCATCTTCTGTATTTGCCTGTACAGCCTGCAGGCTGTCGGTCAGGGAAGTACGGGCCGGGAGGGAAACACCGATAAACAGGCTCAACGGCAGCAATAAAAGGCGCCACATAGTTTTGGGATTTTTACGCCTCTGAAGATACGGGCTTATGCCCCACCTGCCCAAATTCTACGTCAGCAGATTGCCATTTTCATCCCATGCTGCCATTTCATTGCGGGTATCATGGTCGACACACTTCGACAACCATTCCTCCTCTCCGGTGATCCCGTGCTTTCGCAAAACTTCCTCGGGCGGGCCATCCCAGAGGTTGGGTGCATTGCCTTTGTAGCCCAGGTCCTTGATGCCTTCCTTGCTGGTAAAGTAGCCGGTGGTGACCAGCCGCCGCAACAGATCAAAAAAAGCAACTTCCGGCTCTGGGATTTCGGCAGGGTCTTCGGGCAGGTGAGCGATATCTTCTATGATTTCCAGCTGCTGATCAGCGGTCAGGGCCATAAAATCATTCTGGGCAAAGCGCTGCAGGGAGGCCCGGCTCAGCCAGGACAGCCCGCCACGCAAGGGCAATTGAAAATCCGGAAAGTCCAGCGCCATAAAATCAATAAAATCGGTGACGCCGGTGGCACTTGCTGCCGGGCCCTGTTCATCAGCAGGCAGGATGATGTCGGCCAGGCGGTCTAGTATTTTCCGCTCGCTTTCGCTAAAAAAGGGGGCATTGGCATGTAGCCGGGCATCGCGTCGCAGCTCTTCGGGGATCCGGGTGCCCTCGTAGGGAAATGGATTTTCAGCAGCTGTTTCGCCCGCCGGTGTGGTATCGGCTTCGCAGCCGGCAGCGGTGAAGAGGGCGGAAGTAGCGGCAGCCCCAATCAGTAAGCTTTTGATACTTTCTCGGCGGTCCATCAGAGATTCATTTTTTTGAGTTCGGAAATGATGTGGTCGCTGGTGCGCCAGGCGAGTGCCATAATCGTCCAGGTCGGGTTTTTGTCGGCCTGGGAAGGGAAGGTGGCAGCGTCAGTGATGAAGAGATTGGGCACCTCATGCAATCGGCCGTAGCCATTCGTCACGGAAGTCTTCGGGTCGTCACCCATACGGGCAGTGCCGACCTCGTGGATGATCTCGCCCGGCTTGTTCAGCCCGTAGTCATTCGCTGCTGTCTTCTTGCCGGACAGGATTTTTGCGCCCATATTGGTCAGGATTTCCTCAAAGGTATCCTGCATGTGACGGGCCTGCCGGCGTTCGTAGTCTCTCCATTTGTAATGGAAGCGCAGGACCGGGATGCCCCACTCGTCGACTTTGCTGGGATCGATTTCACAATAGTTGTCGTACTGCGCTACCGACTCGCCCCGGCCGGACATACCGACGAAAGCACCGTAGATGCGGCGGAGCTCCTCCTTGTACTTTTTGCCGTAGCCACCGGGGGTAATGCCCAGTGCCCGTTGTACCTCGGCCTGATTGAAGCCGTGCCCATACTTAGGCATACTTTGCCCACCCCACACTTCGATGTGATAGCCGCGCGGGAAGTCCAGCTTTTTATTGTCTTCCCACCAGGGAGAATAAACGTGCATGCCCCCTACCCCGTCTTCGTTATAGCGGTCGCGGTCCATCAAGTCCGGAAGGAAGCCGTACATACTGGAGCCGGTGGAGTCGTGGAGGTAGCGCCCGATCACCCCACTGCCGTTGCCCAGCCCCCCTTCTTTGGAGTTGAGTAAAATGCGGGCAGTAGAGCAAGCCGAGGCGGCCAGCACGATGACCTTGCCTTTAATCTGATACTCCTGCCGGTCGGCTTTATTGACGTAGCTGACGGCTTTGGCCTTGCCATCCGGGCCTGTTTCCACCGAACGCGCCATGCAATTGACAAACAGGTCAATCTGGCCGCCGGCTTTCTGGGCCGGGAAGATGAGGCAGGAGCCCGAGCTGAAGTCAGCATATACCATACAGGAGCGGCCGCATTGCCCGCAGTAAAAACACAAACCGCGCTCTTTATTGATACGCTTGGTGAGCATCGACATACGGGAAGGGATGACGGTCACGCCAGATTTCCGTGCCCCTTTGATGTAATACCACTCGTGCAGGCGTGGTTTGGGCGGGGGCAGGAAGAAGCCATCGGGGTCGTTGGGCAAGCCTTCGTTGGTACCGAATACACCGATCAGCTTATCGACTTTATCGTAGTAAGGCTTGATATCCTCGTAGGAAATGGGCCAGTTGGCGCCCAGCCCGTCAATGTCCCTGCGGCGAAAATCGTCGGGGCCAAAGCGCAGGGAAATACGCCCCCAGTGGTTGGTGCGCCCGCCCAGCATCCGGGAGCGGAACCAGCGAAAGTCGGTCCCTTCCGCCTGTGTATAGGGTTCCCCCTCGATTTCCCATCCGCCCCAGGCCATGTCAAAGTCGCCAAAGTCCCGCTGAGTGCTGGCGCCACGGCGGGGGCTCTCGTAAGGCCAGCGCATTTGTGTTTTGGTGACCGGGTCGGCAGGGTCAAAGAAAGGCCCGGCTTCCACAATGGCTACAGACAAGCCCTGCTCCGCCAGCACCTTGGCCGTCATACCGCCGCCGGCACCGGAGCCTACGATGACGGCATCGTAGGTTTTGGTAGGTTTCTTGATTTCCACGATTGAGTTTTGATTGGTCTCGTGCTAAAATTAGAAAAACTAAATACGGATAAGGTACTTCGAATGTCAAATCCATAATCTTTATCCGGCACCCAACTGTTTTTAGACTACTCTCGTCTGTAACTCAAAGTAAATCCATCAGACATGAACAAAACTATTTTTCTTAGCCTGTTGTCCGCCTTTATTTTCTGGCAATGCGATACCGCCTCCAACGAACCAGCCCCCTACCTGCCGGTCACCGCCGACATGGAACAAGCCGCTGACATGAATCAAACCCTCGGCTGGGACCTTTTCCATCAGGAGCAGCAAGCCTTGCCGCAGGAGAACATCCTCATTTCGCCCTATAGCGTACAAACGGCGCTCTTCATGGCGCAAAACGGCGCACAGGGCAGCACCCTGGGGCAAATGCTGGACCTCATGGATGGCAGCAACGCCAGCGTGGAAAGCCTGAATCAGGCCCACAAACAACTCAGTACCCTTCTCACCACCCCAGGTGACCACCCTGAAGTGACGGTTGCTAACAGCTATTTCTATGATGCAGAGCGTATTGACGTGGAGCAGGCCTTCCTGAACCCGCTAAGCGTGTTTTATGCCGCTTCCTCCGAGAGCCTGGATTTCCGGCAGGAAGAGCAAAGCAAGGCTGCCATCAACAACTGGGTATCGGAAAAGACCAATGGTAAAATTCCCACTATCGTGGAAGAGATCACTTCTGAAGACGTAGCCTTTCTGATTAATGCCCTGTACTTCAAAGCAGACTGGCTGGCGGGCTTCCCGGAGGAGCTGACCTTTGACGGTACCTTCCAAACGGCAGCGGGCGGCACTGCCGAAGTCCCCTTTGTTAATCAGGATGCCAGCTTCCTCACCGCTCAGGCGGATGGGCTGCACATGGTAGACCTCCCGTTCAAGGATTCCACCTACAGCCTGACCCTCATTATGCCCGACCCGGAGCAGCCGGATGCACAGTGGCCTACCTCACTGACCAAAGAACGCTGGCTGGCGCTATACGACGCCATTCAGCCCGGCAGAGCGATTGTACAGTTCCCCAAACTGAAGCTGGAATACGGCAACAACCTTGTGGGGTCCCTTCGCAACCTGGGCATGGAGGATGCCTTTTCTCCTGCTCTGGCCGACTTCCAGCTCATGGGGAGTGCAACCAACGGGCAGAATATTTTCATCAAACAGATTGCTCACAAAGCAGTGCTGGAAGTAAATGAACAGGGCGCAGAAGGGGCTGCGGCAACGAGTATTGGCTTTGGCACGACCTCTCTCCCGCCCTTCTTCCGGTTTGACCAGCCCTTTGTTCTGGTCCTCCGGCATATAGAGACCAATACCATGTTGTTTACCGGGTATGTGGCGGACCCGTCAGTGGAGTAGACCGGCAACTACGGAAGCAGCGTGCCCGACTATTGACTCCAATGGTTGGGCACGCTGCATATATGGAGGAACTGCTGGTGCTTTGTCAAGTTTTAAAAGCTGAGTGCCCGTAGATGAGTTAAAGGAGCTACGCCTCTGGCTGGGGATAACATGCGACTTCTCCGAAGTCGGTCTCCCGTGGTGTTGCTAAGGTTAGAAAGGTGTAACTTCTCCGAAGTCTTGCAGCATTTACTGGCTTGGCTATACGCTTCATTTGATACTTTACAGAGCATTAGTGTACTACGATTTTGCCTGTATTAACCAACTCTGCCCCCTGACTAATGACGTAAAAGTAGAAGCCACCGCTTAACCCACGGCGGTCCAATTGAAACTGCGGACCCCTAAATTGAGCTTCCCTGACCTTACGTCCCTCAACGGTGAACAGCTGAAAGGTAGCAGGCTTATTTTCCAGCCCTTTCACCTCAAAGGTTGCGGACTGATAAAACGGGTTGGGATAGACCAGCACCTCCACAGTTGGCAAATGCACCGTGCCTATATCCACCACTACAAAATCTTCTCCAATGGTGTGGTAGGTGGTATTGGTAGCAATAGGTGGATTAAAATCAAAAACAATAGAGGCCTGATTTTCAATAACGGTGCCGATTGGGAGATTGGGTTTCAGTTCAATTTCAAAGGCGACATAGCCCTGTGAGCCCAGCCAGTTGACATTGCTATCCGGGAGCATTATTTGTTCGAATGTGAAGGTCAGTACCCCATCTTCACTCAAGTCCGCTTCATAGCTGTGGCTCCCCGCCCCCGGCTTAAAAGTACCGGGGTCAAGGTGGGGAGAAAGGATGTCTTGCAGCACGACCCTTCTTGCTGTATCTGTTCCTGTGTTCTGAAACTCAATAAAATACTCCAACGTCTCCCCATTGTTTATAAAGTGCGCTTCCTGATACCCTTTGGGCTCGGCTGACTTCTGATTGGGGTCATATGCGGCCACCACTTCCTTGCACAACAGATCCACGAATAAATCGCTGTCATCGAGCGGGAACTGCCCTACAAACCCTGTACTCACGCTTTGATTGCCACTCACACAGGCTTCCACGTGGGCGCTCGGCATGGAAAACCCGGGATGGAAAGGCACCTGCGGGCTTTCAATGCGGTAAAATGCACCAGTGCCGGGAAAGGCGACCTCTATCGAATCCCCACTTTCCAGTGTGTAGGGCTCGATCATCATGATCACATCATCCTCTACCACCAGGTAATTCAAAGCCTCCTGCATATTCCCGGTGCCTACGTTTTTTAATTGGAGTTTTACTTCATCTCCTTCGCAGTAAGCGCTTGCCTGAATACTGGCTCCGGACCAGGAGGGGTCAACCGGCAGGCAGGTTGTATCCGGATAGATATGGGCTTCCGTGCAAAGGCTTTGCCCCAACAGTTCTATATCGCAGCCAACCATCAGGTTGACCGTAAAATTCCCACACTCCAGGGGGCCAACTGCTCCGACATCAAAGGTAAAAGTAGCCCCATCCTGGCTGAGCACCGGTATAGTAGCCCCGAGGAACTCCAAATCTTCATCAATGCTCAAATCAACGGTAACGGTACCGGCAGTTGTAGACCCTTGGTTACAATACTGTACATTTATGGCTGCTTCTTCACACAGCCGGAAACGGGACGCACTGGTGTTGACCTCCATCAAAGGGCAGTCGCCAATACTCTGAACCGGCATATCTACCCCAACAGTATCTCCAAATTGGGCCATTGCAACAGGTATGCTCTCCTCGCAAGCCACCCAGAATGCAGAGGGGGTATTCACCTGTACCTCATACGTCCCGGTATCGACCCGAACCCGGTAAAACCCAAGCTCATCTACTGAGCTGTAGTAATTGCGGGCACTCCCCTGGGCTGTCACCACCCAGTTTTCAAACCCTGTTTCGTCTGCCCCGGCCAGGCAATCCTCATTGAGGTCGTATTTGACAAACCCTTCGATGACATTGGTAATGGCGTTTCCGGCTGCGTCTGTTTTGATCAGGTACAATTCCGAGTACTCCGGGTTAAGGCTCTCTCCGCTGGTTGAGCCTACGATTATAAACCCGCCGTCCGGGGTGACTTTAAGGTCACTACCTGAATTCCGGCCAGGAAAGCTGTAGAATTCCTGCTCCCAAAGCTCATTGCCATCGCTATCGGTCCTAACCAGGCCTATTTTTGAAATGCCGTTCGGCTCGTACTTTTCATACAAATAAGCAAACCCGCCATCGTCTGTTTCGACCAGTCCTGTAACATAGCGCGAAGGCCATTCCTGAAGCCACAATTCTGTTCCGTCAGGAGCAATTTTGACCAGCCATGTGAAGTCGTTGCCTTCCCCGATAAATGCGATATTTCCATCTGTGGTGGTAGCCACAGCCCTTATATACAGCCCCTGATAGTCCTGGCTATTCCATTCTACGTTACCATTCTGATCCAGCTTCGCCATGTAGAAGGCGTTATTAAAGGCATGGCGGGAACCCGCTACAAAGTAACCGCCATCAGAGGTAGCGGCCAGCCGGTAGTCGAATATCTCGAAAGACCCAAACAGCCCGGTGTACCATAGCTCATTGCCTGCCTCATCAATGCAAGCTACGTAGCCGGTGGTGGTGCTCGGATTCCCAATGCCCCCGGCAAAGGCATAATGCCCTGTGGTGCCCTGCACAATTGCCGAAACCCGCTGGTTTTGCTGAGCAGACCCATAGGTATATTGCCAGATGGTATTCCCGGCCCGGTCAAATTTGGAGATTCTTACATCATTGCTATCCGATGGAGCAGATGTGGATAAGTTATTGCCCGAAGCGAGCTGCCCATCCATAGTAGTGATGATATCGCCAGTTAGGAGCCCTCCCGAAACATCGATAGCTCCTGTTTCATAACCTTGCTGACTGACCGTCATCAGACGGGGAGAAGAATCGAAAAAGCTATGGATCAGGTAACTGCTGTCCGCTTCTACAAATACCTGGTTGCCAAAGGCACCAAATGCTCCGGGAAACACGCGCTCCCACCCCTGGGCCAGCCCGATAAACGGCACAACGAGCAACACCGTACTCACCACAACTCCATTAAACAGTCTGCATCCTTTCATTTTAGTAGCTTTTGTTGATTCCTTACAAAAGTGGCGCAGTTATCATCGGCAGACAAATACAATTTTTCTATTTTGCATCACATCATCCTCCTTACCTGGAACCATAAGCCCTATAAAACTTGCATTTTAATTTAAATTTTGCATCAAAAAATTAATGGTCAGCAGCAAACTTTACGAATTATTTGATACCCTGCCCCGTCAGGATATCCGACAACTGAAAAAAGCCGTAGCCTCCCCATTCTTCAATCAGCGCCAGCATGTGGAAGCGTTACTGGACTATCTTATACATTGCAAGTTTGAGCGGAAAGTCCTCCCTGAAAGAGAGGAGGCCTTCGCCCGGCTGTTTCCGGAACGCCGGTTTGACGACCACAAATTGAGGTTGAGCATGAGCCTGCTGTTAAAAGTCATGGAGCAGTACCTGATCTACCAACAGGTTAATGCACAGGAAGTCAATGCACAGTTAGCGCTAGCCCGTGCCTACCGGGCGTTGAAACTACCCCGCCACTTCAAAAAAAGCCTTACCAAGGCCCATCAGCTACAGAAAAACCGGGGGTTGCGACATGCCGAGTACTATCAGGATGCCTATGCGCTCCGACTGGAGGAATACCGATTTCATGCCTCGCAGCGCCGTATGGAAGACCTGCACCTACAGCCAGTTCAGGAAAATCTTGAAGCGGCATTCATTACGGCAAAACTCAGGCAGAGCTGTTTCGCCCTCTCGCACCGGGCCGTTTACAAAACAGAGTACGACTTGGGCATGCTACCTGAAATGCTTAGCTACATTAGACGAAGCAACATGCTTGACCTCCCTTCCGTTGCAGTATACTATTATTGCTACCTGGCACTGACTCAGCCTGAAGAACACCGCCACTTTGAAAAATTTAAGGCCCTAACCCTGGCTCATCAGGCGCTGTTCCCCAAAGATGAGCTTCGTGACTTGTTCCTTTTGGCGACTAACTTCTGTATCCGACAAATGAACAAAGGCGTCAAACGTTTCGCCAGAGAAGGGCTAAGCATTTACCGGGAAGGGTTGAGCAATCAGGTGCTGCTCCTGAACGGGCAGCTCTCCCGCTTCACCTACAGGAATATCGTGGCGAAGGCTATCGTAGCCCGGGAATTGGACTGGGCGGTGGATTTTGTCCATCAGTACAAAACCAAACTTGAAGCCCAATACCGTGAAAGCACCTTTTGCTTCAACCTGGCCTGGCTGGAGTACGAACGAAAACATTACGAACTGGCCCTCGACCTGATTAACCGCTCCACATTTTCAGACCTACTGCTAAACTTATCTGCAAAAACCATTGCAATGAAAATCTATTTTGAGCTTGGAGCTTACGAGCTACTCTACGCCCATCTGGAAGCTATGCGCAACTTCATCAACCGGAAAAAAATCATGACTTACCATAAAACCCACTACCTGAATATGATAAAATTCACTAAAAAACTATTAGACCTCCCCCCTGTCGCACCGCAGCAAAAAGCACGCCTAAAAGCCAATATACTGGGCTCTTCCGTAGTAGCCGAAAAGAACTGGCTGCTCTCTCAGCTGCCATAACCCTGAACGGCCACCGGAACGTTGCCAGATTTAAATCTTATTTTAGACCCGCTCAATTGGACTAACTTAAATCTCCAGGTATTATGAGAACTTTTGCCCTGACGTTGCTGCTTTTCAGTCTGCCCTTTGCCCTGAAAAGCCAATACGAGATGCCACATATCCTCCCCCTGCAAAAACAGGGCGAACTGCGCGACCAATGGCTGCAACAACGCATGAAGACCGTGCTGCCCGCCATTATGCAGCGTGAAGGCATCGACATGTGGATCCTCATCGCCCGGGAGTACAATGAAGACCCGGTACTTAAAACCATGCTGCCTTCCTTCTGGCTCTCGGCCCGCCGTACGACGATGCTGGTCATTTACGATACCGGCGACAGCCTGGAAACCCTCGCCTGCGCCCGCTATGATGTAGGCGAAGTGTTCAAAAAAGCCTGGGACAAGGAGGTGGAGCCCGACCAATGGAAGCGGCTGGCCCAGCTGATTACCGAAAGAGCCCCGGCTAAAATCGCCGTCAACCGGTCGGAACACTTCGGCCTGGCAGATGGCTTGTCGGCCTACCACTACGATCAGCTGATGGCGCACCTGCCCGAAGCTTATCAGGAAAGGGTCGTCACCGGGGAACGGCTGGCTTTGGGCTGGCTGGAAACCCGCACTTCGGAAGAGATGACGGTCTATCAGCAAGTCTGCCGTATTGCCCATGCCATTATTGCGGAGGGGCTTTCCGATCAGGTGATACAGCCCGGCGTAACCACCACTGATGACGTGGTGTGGTTCTACCGGGAGCGCATCCGGGAGCTGGGGCTGACCGCCTGGTTTCACCCCACAGTGGATGTGCAACGTGCCAATCCGGAGAACAACGGCTCCACCCGCAGCTTTGCTTCCCGCCCCGGAGAGACGGTCATTCAGCCCGGCGACCTGGTGCATTGCGACTTTGGGATCACCTACCTGGGGCTGAATACGGATACACAACAGAATGCCTACGTTTTAAAACCCGGAGAGACCGATGCACCAGTTTTCCTCAAAGCAGCCCATAAGAAAGGCCTTCATCTCATGGATATTCTGACCAATGAATTTCAGGAAGGGCGGACTGGCAATGAAGTCCTTGCAGCTGCACTAAAAAAGGCCAAATACGCCGGGCTGAAACCCCAGATTTACACCCACCCCATCGGCTACCACGGGCATGGCGCCGGGCCAACTATCGGGCTTTGGGATCAGCAGGAGGGCGTGCCCCACAAGGGCGATTATCCGCTCTACCACAACACCGCCTACTCCATTGAACTGAATACCAAGGTATTCCTGCCGGAGTGGAACAAGGAAATCCGCATGATGATGGAGGAAGATGCTTTCTTTGATGAGAACGGGGTGCGTTATATTGACGGGCGGCAGGAGGAGCTGTATTTGATTCCCCGGCAGATCAGGGAGTGATAAGATAAAACCTCCCTGATTGACCTGAATCCGCAAAATGGCTCCATTCGTTTGGTCTTTACTGCATTCGGAAAAGCAGCCCGTACCTTCACCTTTTGCTTTTACACTTTCGGAAGCAGTCTTTCGCTTACTGGTTCAAGGTCATACATCTCAAAAGATTCGATACAGCTCATATCTTCGCTTTCGCCGTGGTCGTCTTTCCCCTGCTCTGTTTCAAGAAAGTTGTAAAGGGTTTCCTTTTTATCAAAAGTCACCCAAACGATCACAGTATTGCGCGCCCTGTCGACACCAACCTGCCGGGCAATAACACCGTCGAGCTTTTCATCCATTTTTTCACTGGGCGCTTTGGCAATTTGTACTAATTCGTCTAGCCGACCCGGTTTTGCAGTTGATACGGACACGAACGTGTAGGATGGATTGTTCATAACTATTGTTGTTTTAATTAAAAATTATGTTTCCGATGTAAATTTACACTTTAATTTCATTTCCGAAACTATTTTCATACATTTATTCAAAAATGAACTAAATACAACCCATGGATTATTCATTACTGAAGGAAATCATCCAATACATGGAGGTGTTTCAAAAACAGGGAGAAGGGAGCAGGATAGAAGATTTCGTCATCTGGCTGAACAACCAACTCTTTACCGACCAAGCAGAAGACCCGCATTCCGAGCATGACGAACTACTGATTGCCTTTAAGGTCATGTACCTGAATAAGGAACTGAAAAAGCAGGCCAAGTCTATCTTGTCCGCCTCAGGTATTTCTTCAATTGATGAATACAGCTTCCTGCTACATCTGGATTATCAGGACAGCTTCAGGAAAATGGAAATCGTGGAACTGCATAATCTGGAAGCCCCTACTGGCATAGAGATCATCAAGCGGCTGCTCAGGAACAAACTGGTACTTGAATTTCCGGACGAACAAGACAAAAGAGCTAAAAGGATCAAAATAACAGAAGCAGGCAAGCAGGAACTAAGAGCTATCAAACCAAAGATGGATTCAATTTTCACCAAATTCACAGCGCCCCTGAGCCTGGGCGAGAAGATAAAGATCAGTGGAATTTTGGATCAGTTGATAAAGTGATGCGTTTTAAGCATTAAAAACCTCATCAATATCCCGCTGCAGGTCCTGCACCTCCGGATCAGTAGGCGCTGCGCCCTGATTGAGCATATCAGGCAGGTTATCCAATGACATCGGCCGGTCAGCGGAGGCTGTGGTTGCAGCAGGATTCTCCAGGGAAAGGACTTGCAGGGCAGTGCGCAGTACCTCCGGGTCATCCGTGCGCAGAATAGCCTGGATGAGTTGTAGTTTGAGTTTAGATAATGGTTCAGACATCTTTGCGCTGGTTTTCAACCCAAACACTTTAGGGCGCCAATCGTTCTATTGTCCACTTTTCTGCTTCCAAAGTATACTGGAAACGGTCGTGCAGGCGGTGCTTACGCCCTTGCCAAAACTCAAAAGTATCCGGCACGACCCGGTAACCGCCCCAAAATGAGGGCAGGGGCACTTCACCCTTCTTAAATTTTTGCTTCAGCTCTTCAAACTTGGACATCAGCATCTGCCGGGAAGAAATGGGCGCACTTTGGTTGGACACCCAGGCCCCCAGCTGACTGCCGTGAGGCCGGCTGAGAAAGTACTTTGCGGACTCGGCTGTGCTAACACGCTCCGCCCGCCCCATGATTTTCACCTGCCGCTCGAGGTCCAGCCACGGAAAGTGCAGGGCGACTTTTGCGTTAGCGGCAATGTCCTTCGCCTTTTTGCTCTCATAATTTGTGAAGAAGACAAAACCGGTGTTGTCGAAATACTTCAGCAGCACGGTGCGCAGGCTGGGCTGCCCATCGGGAGAGACCGTAGCCAGAGACATGGCATTGGGCATATTGAGGCCTGCCGACTCTGCTTGCTCAAACCAGGCTTCGAATTGTTGAACCGGGTCGGCCAGGAGTGTTTCCCTAGACAAGCCCGAAAGGGTGAATTCTTCCCGCATCATTGCCAGATCCATCGTATTTCACATTTGGTTACGGCTCAAATGTAGGCTACCGGGAGGCCACAGTCAATGAGGAAGATCAGTGTCTTTAGGATTCGAGCAGACGCTTGAACAAATGCATAATTTCACGCTCAACAGCCGTATACCGGTGGTCTGCCTCAAAGACTTCCCGCAGATCGCTCAGGAGTCGCTCACGGCCAGCCTGATCCGTCATAAATTTCTTCTGGTAGCCCAAAATGGTATTGATGCATTCGGAATCAGAGCATTCCTCATAAACCGCTTTTACCCGCCGGTAGCTGCGGTCATCCAGTCGTTGCTGGATCAGGGCTTCTTCCTCCGGGTCAATTTCGGCATCGACGGAGGCAGCGTATAACATCGCAAAAGCTGAGAATTCTTCGTAAGTCCAGTCGAGGTTCATGTGTACAGTTGGTTAGTTGTCGTTAAGATAGGCATTCTAAAGTAAGTACAACAGTGATTTTTTTCACTTATCTTCACGACGGCGGGAAAAAGGGAAGGCCCAACGTGGTCTAACGGGGTAAATAGACCTAATTACATACTGCATATGAAAATCCTAAGCAGCTTGCTTCTTCTGCTATTGCCCCTGGCGCACGCCTTTGCCCAACAGCTCTCCCTCACCGGCATGGTTTACGATTCAACGGAACAGGCGCCGCTCGAAGGGGCGTATGTATACCTCACCGATGGCACGAAAGAGTTCAGCGAGACCAGCAATTCAAAAGGGAAATTCCAATTCAACGGCCTGCAGCCGGGCACCTACGCCCTTTCGGTCACCTACGTAGGCTACCAGAGCTACTCGGATACCATTGAACTTCAGGAAGACCTTGACCTGGGGGTACTGCAAATTACCCAAATCGCCCTCAATCTGGACGAGGTGGAAATCACGGGCAAAGCCCCCCTCGCCACCCAATCCGGCGATACCACGCAGTACAGCTCCAACGCCTACAAGGTCAATCCTGATGCCAGCGCCGAGGACCTCATCCGCAAAATGCCGGGGGTGCTGTTTGAGAATGGCAAGGCACAGGCACAGGGCGAGGAGATCAGGCAGGTCCTCGTGGATGGCAAGCCTTTCTTTGGCGATGACCCCAGTGCAGCTCTCCGCAATCTGCCAGCTGAGGTGATCGACAAAATCCAGGTTTTTGACCAGCAGAGCGAGCAGGACCGGTTTAGCGGATTCAACAGCGGGGAGACCACCAAAGCCATCAACATCATCACCAAGCCCGGCAAGCGGCAAGGGGAGTTTGGGAAGCTCTATGCAGGCATTGGCGAAGAAGGCCTATACCGGGCCGGGGGCAATGTCAACATCTTCAAAGGCGACGCCCGACTGTCCATCATCGGGCAGACCAACAACATCAATCAGCAAAATTTTGCCGGAGAAGACCTCTCGGGCCTTTTCGGCAGCTCGGGCAGTCAGCGCGGCAGGGGGAGAAGCCGGCGGGGCGGAGGCGGCACGGATCCCAGCGATTTCCTGGTGAATCCCCAGAACGGCATTGCCACTACTCACGCCTTTGGGCTGAACTATGCCGATAAATGGGGCGACAAAGTGGAAACCAACGCCAGCTACTTTTTCAATCAAACCGATAACACCGCACGGTCGTCTATTTTCCAGGATTTCCTAAGCGACCGCCTGCTGGGGCAAACCTACAGCGAGGACAACCTGGCGGATACCCGGACCATCAACCACCGGCTGAACGCACAGATAGAATATAAAATCGACCCTAAAAACACCATCAGTATACGCCCCCGCCTCAGCTTGCAGCAAAGTGAAGGGCAGGAACAAACCTTCGGGCAAACCCGGCTGCAAAACCTGCTGCTCAGCAGCACCGACTTTGGCCTGCAGACGGATCTAAACGCCCTGAGTTTTTCAAATGACCTCAACTACCGCCACCGGTTTGCTAAACGGGGCCGGACCGTCTCCCTCAATGTCGGTACCAACTACAATCAGCAGGATGGCGAGCGTTTCCTGGCTTCTGAGAACCGCTTCCTGCAAGACTCTGCCTTCACCGAAAACCTTGATCAGTTTGCCGGGCTGAACGAAACGGGGTGGACACACAGTGCGGGTATCCGCTACAGCGAACCCCTTGGCGAGAAGGCTCAGCTGCAATTGGGCGCCGAAGCCAGCCAGCAAAAAACTGATGGAGATCAGGAGACCTTCGACCGGGCAGCAGATGGTGAATTTTCCGACCTTAACCCGCTGCTGTCCAATACCTTTGAGACTACCTACCAGACACAGGAGGGCAGCGTAGGGTTGCGGTTCCGTGATAAAGAGCTGATCTTCAATGGGCGGATTGTGGCGCAGTGGGCACAGTTGAGCGGCGATCAGGTTTTTCCGGCTCCTGAAGCTATCGACCGGCGCTTTTTTAACTTCCTGCCGCGGCTCTTTATGCGGTATCAGTTTTCCAAGGATGCCAACCTTAGAGCCGGTTACTTTGGGCGGACGGCGCCCCCTTCTCTCCGCCAACTGCAGGAGGTAATCGACAACAGCAACCCGCTCCAACTGTCTACCGGTAATGCCGACCTCAGGCAGGACTATACTCACCGGATATTTGCCCGCTTTTCCAAAACGAATACTGACAAGGCTTCGGTGTTTTACGTGTTGCTTTCCGCGCAGTACACGCAGAACTACATCGGCAACAGTACCTTCACTGCAGACCGCGACCTGCTGATCCGGCCCGGTATCTTCCTGCAGCGGGGCGCACAACTCCGGCAACCGGTCAACCTCGATGGTTATTGGAATGCCCGGGCTTTTACCACCTACGGGTTTCCGCTATCAGCTATCAAGTCTAATCTCAACTTTAGCGTTGGGGGTACCTTTCAGCGGATCCCGGGCCTCATCAATGATAACCTGAACTACGCCAACAACATCGGCTCTTCCCTCAATGCCACCCTGAGCAGCAATATCAGCGAACGGGTGGACTTTACGCTGTCTTCCCAGACCAGCTACAACCGGGTACGCAATAGCCTGAATACGGCCCTTGACAACAACTTCCTCAATCAGTCCACGCGGCTGGGGGCTAACTTCCTGATCGGCAACGGCTGGGTACTGCGCAGCAGCGTGAACCATCAGCTGTTTGACGGGCTGTCGGAAGGTTTTAATCAAAATTTCTGGCTGTGGAATGCGGAGGCGGGCAAAAAATTCCTGGACGACAAGGCTGAAATCAGCCTGAGTGTTTTTGACATTTTGGGGCAAAACAACAGCATCAGCCGGAATGTCACGGATGTCTTCATTGAGGATGTGCAGACGGAGGTACTGCAGCGGTATGTGATGCTGAACTTTACGTACAATATCCGGCACTTTGGTAAAAAGTAGGGCGTCATGGGCGGCACATTCCGTACCTACGGCACGGGTTCCCGGCTTGGTCCCTGGGGTTACCTACATTGCGTACCTCACAGCACGCTTTGTGCGCATAACAATTGGGTACAAAACAGAAAGTAATACTGCAGCTTTACAGGCCATACGCCGTGAACTTCGAGTATCAATGCCATGGCGAACGAATTGGCGAATTTCACTTTCGCCCCAAGTAGCTGTGTGTCTATACGCTATGGCTGTCGAAACGCCGGTAGCCATAACTGTCCACGGTTGGCTCTGAATCAAACTTTCCTATCCATTTGCGATGGTTGCTGGGGTAGAGCTTCCCGCTCTGCTCCAGCT